>Ga0099364_10004489_pt1 | contig 21121 bp, 21 predicted proteins | sample TergutTh196P3_FD_73070 | JGI IMG/M metagenome (GOLD analysis project Ga0099364, IMG submission 73070) | Microcerotermes parvus P3 segment gut microbial communities from Pointe-Noire, Republic of the Congo - Th196 P3 | ecosystem: Host-associated > Arthropoda: Insects > Digestive system > Gut ... | reverse complement strand
TCACTACGGCTTCGCGCTGCACTTCGTTTGCGCTCATCTCGTGTTCAGTGTAACGTCACCCTCCCTTAATCCGCCACTGGCGGCGGTCGGGTTCCGTTCCGTCCATGGTTGCGCTCTGCGGGGCACATAAATAGCAGTCCTCACCGGCAATAGCAATATCCTGTAACCGCGCGACCAGTAACGCAATAACTTTGAAGGGATTTACCGGCATGAAAAAGTTTGAACTAAAAAAAGTTGATTTGTGGTATAATGAATTTCAGGCATTGTATAATGTCAACATGGATATCGAGACAAATGAAGTCACTGCATTTATCGGACCTTCGGGATGCGGGAAGTCTACTCTTATTAAGACGCTCAACCGCATGAACGATTTAGTGGAGGGCTGCAAAATAACCGGGGATATCCTTTTGGATGGAAGTGATATTTTCGGGGATATAGATGTCAATATGCTTCGTAAGCGTGTTGGCATGGTTTTCCAGAAGCCTAACCCGTTCCCGATGAGTATTTACGACAATATTGCTTTCGGTCCGAGGACGCATGGGATTAAATCAAGGTATAAGCTCGATGAGATTGTGGAAAAGTCACTTAGGGATGCGGCCATATGGGATGAGGCAAAAGACAGGCTCAGGAAAAACGCGCTTTCGTTATCGGGCGGGCAGCAGCAGCGGCTGTGCATTGCGCGTGCTCTTGCGGTTTCGCCTGATGTGCTGCTTATGGACGAGCCGACATCCGCCCTGGACCCTATATCCACCGCAAAAATTGAGGATTTGGTAATGGAGCTGAAACGGTCATACACAGTAGTCATTGTTACGCATAATATGCAGCAGGCAACAAGGATTTCCGATAAGACTGCGTTTTTCCTGCTGGGGGAAATGGTCGAGTTCGGCGATACTGTTCAGATATTCTCCATGCCGAAAGACAAACGCTGCGAGGATTATATTACAGGGAGATTTGGGTAAAGAGTTGAGAGTGGAGAGAGGAGAGTTGAGAGTTGGGAGTTAGGACGTAGGCAGGATCGGCTTGTGGGCAACGCGCTTGTTATGGTTTGGATTATTTACTTGGGATGAGGTTTTTTTATGAAGCGGCGGGTTTTTTTTAGTATTTTTGGTTTGATTATGCTTAGTGTCTTGCTTTTGTCTGTTTTGCTGAGCTTGCTGGTTTATGAGGCGGCTAAGAGGCAGGAGATTGAGGCTGTCCAGGACCGTGCGGTTATGATGGCTGATTTGCTGAATAGGGGCATGACTGAACACGCGCAGTTTGCTGACTATTTTAACTACACGCCATCTACAGCGCGTATGACTATCATAGCGCCGGATGGGTCGGTACTACTGGATAATAAGGCTGATGCGGGGCATATGGAAAACCACGCCGGCAGGGCTGAAGTCATTGGCGCGCTTAGAAATGGCACAGGGGAAAATACGCGCACATCCGACACATTAGGAGATGAGACTTATTATTTCGCAACAAGGCTTGATGACGGGAATGTGCTTCGTGTCTCGAAAACTATGAGCAGCATTATCGGAGTGTTCACCTCGCTGCTGCCTGCTGTGCTTGCTGTTACTGTTTTGATAATGCTGCTTGCGGCGTATACTGCAAAAAGACTGACAATGCGTATAATAAAGCCATTTGACAGCATTGACTTAGACAGCGCGGAATATGACGGCGAAAATGCTGCTGTTTACGACGAGCTGCTGCCGTATGTCAAGAAAATCGAGAAGCAGAAACGGGAAATATCAGAGAAGATCGCTATGCTAAAAGACCGCGCCGATACGATTGAAGCAATCACAGGAAGCATGAAGGAAGGGCTCATCCTTATAGATAATAACGGGGAGGTCCTGACCGCTAATAAAAGCACAAGGGACATTTTCGGTGATACCGGTCAAACCAGCATAATGCAGATATGCAGGGAGTTAGAGTTCCAGCAGGCGGTGGAGCAATGCCTTGCCGGCAGCAGCGTGGAAATGTCACTGAGCCGAAACAGCAGTATCTATAGCGTATTTCTAAACCCGGTATACAGTGCTGATGCAGTTAGCGGCGCTATCATTCTTTTTCTGGATGCAACCGAAAGATTCATCTCCGAAAAACAGCGTCGCGAGTTCTCTGCAAATGTTTCGCACGAGTTAAAAACCCCGCTGACCACTATCTCCGCTTTAGCTGAAATGATAGAAACCGGAATGACAAAAGAAGGCGATGCTAAGGGGTTTGCCGCAAGGATTTCCGAGCAATCGAAACGGCTTATCAATTTAATAGACGATATCATCCGTCTTTCTGAGTTTGATGAAGGCAATTTTGTAAACGACAAACTGATATTTGACCTTCATGAGCTCGCGGAGGCAGTAATTAAGACGTTTAAGGAAAATGACAAGGGTATAGATATATTACTGACAGGGGAGAAACCGCATATTTCAGCTAATCGCCGGATGATTGACGAGCTTCTGTTCAATCTGATCGACAACGGTATTAAATACAATAAAGACGGAGGAACAGTCAGTATTAACATATCGCGTGAAAACGGGTTTTGTGTGCTCTCCGTTACCGACACGGGTATAGGCATATCCGAGGAACACAGGGCGCGCGTGTTTGAGCGTTTCTATCGCGTGGATAGGTCGCGCTCAAAAAAGACAGGCGGCACCGGATTAGGGCTGTCTATTGTAAAAAATATCACAGAACATCACGGCGGGAAGGTTCTTATAGATAGCACAGAAGGCATAGGAACTACAGTTACATGCTACATACGCGCCGAGTCGCAGTAGGAGGATGCAGATGAAGACTGTTTTTATTATCGAAGATGACGAGGATATACGGGAAATCGTCCTTTATGCTCTGCGTTCCTCAGGTTTTGAAGCCAAGGGTTTTGATTCCGGTGATAGGTTTTTTGCGGAAATAGATAAGAGCTTGCCGTCACTCATTTTACTCGACATCATGCTGCCGGGCGATGACGGTTTATCAATCTTAAAGCGGCTTAGGAGCGACCCGAGGACTGAATCACGTCCTATTATCATGCTCACAGCAAAAGGGAGCGAGTACGATAAAGTGAAGGGCTTGGATTTAGGCGCCGATGACTATGTAACAAAGCCGTTTGGCGTAATGGAGCTGATATCCCGCATAAACGCCCTGCTGCGCCGAACCGGGAAACATCAGGAGTCAGGCGATCTGATGGAGTATAAGAACATCATTTTCGACAAAGCCCGCCATTCGGTATCGGTTGACAACAAGCAGGTAGTCCTCACACACAAAGAATACCTATTACTGCAGTATCTAATGATTAATATTGGCTTAGTTATGGCCAGGGAAAAAATAATGCTGGCAGTCTGGGGGTTTGATTTCGAGGGCGAGAGCAGAACCCTTGATATGCACATACACACCCTACGCCATAAACTAGGCACAGCAGGTGTGTATGTGAGAACAGTCCGTAATGTAGGGTATAGGTTTGGAGAATAATTAATTCCTATGAAACAGGCGTTTGTTTTGGTATACCGGCTCACAGGTAATGTTGATGCCGAGCTGCCGGAATACGCCTATGTCTACTTGTGAGAGTATCACGCTGGAATGAGCTTCTGAGTTTTTTAGTTTCTGAAGCTGCTTCAAAACCAGTTCGGCTGTTGGATTCGTTGCGGTACTGATAGCGAGGGCAAGCAGAACCTCGTCAGTGTGCAGGCGAGGGTTTGCGTTGCCGAGGTAGCCGACCTTTAGCTGCTGGATAGGCTCGATTATTGTCGGCGATATCAGCGGTACTTTGTGGTCTATGCCCGCAAGGTGCTTTAGGGCATTGAGCAATGCGGCTGACGAGGCGCCGAGCAAATCGGTAGTTTTGCCTGTGATGACTGTTCCGTCAGGTAGTTCTATAGCAACGCAAGGTCCGCCTGTTTGTTCGGTTCTCAGCAATGCCGGCTTTACAGGAACCCTGTCCTCTGCCGCAAGCTCTGAGTTGCTCATCAGCAGTTCCAGCTTTGACACTGCGGATTTCACGACATTCCCCTTGGCAAAATCGAGCTGGGTGAGAAAATACCTGCGGATTATTTCCTGCTTTGCCGCCTCATTGCAGATATCTTCGTCTGATATGCAGTACCCTACCATGTTGACGCCCATATCTGTAGGGGATAAGTATGGGCTTTCCCCCCAAATCCGCGTAAACATGGCGTTGAGTATGGGGAATACTTCGATGTCCCGGTTGTAGTTCACGGCTGACACGCCGTATGCTTCAAGATGGAACGGGTCAATCATGTTTACGTCGTTGAGGTCGGCGGTCGCGGCTTCGTAAGCGAGATTAATCATTGCTTTGAGAGGGCGGTTCCAGATGGGAAATGTCTCAAACTTCGCGTAACCGGCTTTATTGCCGCGTTTATTTTCGTGATATAGCTGGGACAGGCAGGCCGCCATCTTCCCGCAGCCGGGGCCGGGTGCTGTAATGACGACGAGCGGGCGGGTTGTTTCGATATAATCGTTATTTCCGTAACCCTCGTCGCTGAGGATTAGCTGTATGTTCGACGGGTAGTCTGTTTCGGGTATGTAGTGCATTACGAATACAGTTATGCCGCGGCCTTCAAGGTAGGCTTTGAATTTATCTGCTGCGGGCTGCCCGAGGTATTGGGTTATTACCACGCTGCCGACATATAACCCACCCATGCGGAAGACATCGATGAGCCTGAGGACATCGTCGTCATATGTGATGCCCAGGTCTCCGATGGCCTTATTAGAATCTATGTTTGAAGCGTTAATAACTATGACAATTTCTGCTTTGTGAGATAAAGTTTTTAGGAGTTTGACCTTGATGTCGGGCATATAGCCGGGAAGGACGCGCGCGGCATGATAGTCATCAAAGAGCTTGCCGCCGAATTCGAGATATAGCTTGTTTTCGAACATCGCAATGCGTTCCAGGATTTTCTCCGATTGCATTTTGAGATATGTATCGCTGTCAAACCCAATTGAATACACTGTATCACTCCTTCTGCTCGTTATAAGGTAGGCGGGGAACGGGAGTTGAGAAGCTTCTGGTCACGCCCTGCCATGAAAAGCCTCTAATCTTCAGCGAAAAATGCTAAGCGGGGAACGGACTGCGAGCGTGGGTAAATTCTCGTCCTCACATTGTAGTAAATTTGCAACATCGTGCCCGCAAGCATTTTGTCGTGAATCTCAGAGACTTTCCCTGACAGGGCGCGACCAGTAACCCTTGCATTTCTACTCGTTGTACAGACGGTCACAAGATAATTACTACTGCCGGCGAGGACGGCTGTTTCTGTGCCCCGCAGAGCGTAACCATGGACGGTGGAGCGTTCGCTCAGTTGGCGCACGGATGCGCCACTGAGCGACAAGGGGCACAGAAATAGCCGTCCGAGCGTAAGGCACGGTATAGACTATAATGCCCCGCAGAGCTGTAACATGCGTCAAAATAAAAACAAAGTAGACATTTTAGCAAAAATATTGTATGATGCTCATTATTATCCGCGCAGATACAAGCAAACATGCGGCTCGTCCGCAGCAGGAGTTGAAATACGATGATATCTGAAAAAATGATAAAGATGACAAAAACCAACAGTGCCATCCGCGCCATGTTCGAGGAAGGCCGCAGATTAGCGGCGCTGCACGGCAGCGACAAAGTCTTTGACTTCAGCCTCGGCAACCCGAACTTCCCAGCGCCGGATGCTGTAAAAAACACAATCATAGACCTAGTCACCAACGAAGACCCGGTCGCCCTCCATAGCTATATGCCCAACATCGGCTACCCTGACGTACGCGGCGCGATAGCTGCATCGCTAAACGAGAAGCACGCAACTTCATTTGATGCAAACAACATAATCATGTCAGTCGGCGCGGCCGGCGGCTTGAATGTAGTATTCAAAACACTCCTTAACCCCGGAGACGAGGTAGTTGCCATCTCCCCATATTTCGTAGAATACGGCAATTACGCAAGCAACTACGATGCCAGTCTCGTGCCCGTCCCCGCTAAACCCGGCGATTTCCAGCCCGACCCGGATGCGCTCTCAAAAGCGATTACCCCGAAAACGAAGATACTGATCATCAACTCCCCTAACAACCCGACAGGGGTCATATACACAAAAGACTCGCTAACGCATATCGCCGCCGTTCTAACCGCAAAAGAAAGCGAATACGGCTCACCCATATACATCGTATCCGACGAACCCTACCGCGAGCTTGCTTTTGACGGCGCGGAAGTGCCATTCGTCACAAAGTTCTACAAAAACACGATAATCTGCTACTCCTGGTCAAAATCCCTCTCTCTGTCAGGTCAGCGAATAGGCTACATAGCAATTCCAAGCGAGATAGACGACTACAGCCTCATCTTCGACGCGGCGGGCATCGCCACAAGGATAATCGGTTTCGTGAACGCACCCTCGCTTATGCAAAAGGTGGTTGCCGCATGTCTCAACGAGCAAACCGGCATAGAAGCATATGACACAAACAGAAAACTGCTGTACAACGGATTGAAAAAACTGGGTTTTGACCCGGTCTACCCGCAAGGCGCGTTCTACTTATGGGTAAAGACTCCCGGATGCGACAAGGAATTCGCCGCCGCCGCCAAGAATCACAACATCCTCCTAGTACCCGGCACATCATTCGGCTGCCCCGGCTATGTACGCATCGCCTACTGCGTGGCAAAAGGAACAATCGAAAGATCGCTGCCCGCATTCGGCAAGCTGGCTGCCGAGGTTTTCTCATCGCAGCAATAATTAGAAGCGTTCTGCATAGACCCGCAGGAAACCATAGCCTTTAAGATCTTTTGGATGGCCCCGCCCGTAAGCCTTATCAGAAAGCCCGCAAATAGACCCGCAAACAGCCCCCAATAGCCCCCAATAGCCCCCAATAGCTCCCCTGACATAGCTAATCATTACAATTTATTATAATTAATCATAATCATCAGAACAGAATCGAGGGTATTATGGAAGAAAAGAAGACAATCCTCTCCGGCATCCAGCCCAGCGGCGCAATGACGCTTGGCACCTATCTCGGCGCGCTTAAAAACTGGGCTAAGCTCTCTGAGCAGTACGACTGTTACTACATGATAGTGGATATGCACGCCATAACCGCGCGCCAGGACCCTGCAACACTACGCAAGACACAATTTGAGCAATTAGCCCAATATGTCGCTTGCGGTATAAACCCGGAAAACAACACCCTGTTCATTCAGAGCCACGTTCCCGCCCATGCGCAGCTTGGCTGGGTGCTCAATTGCTATACAATGTTCGGCGAACTGTCGCGCATGACACAGTTTAAGGACAAGTCCTCTAAAAGCGCCGACAACATCAACGCCGGTTTATTCACATATCCCGCCTTGCAAGCCGCCGATATACTGCTCTACCAAGCCGACTATGTCCCTGTCGGCAGCGACCAGAAGCAGCATATCGAACTGACTCGCGATATAGCGGTTCGCTTCAACGGCATATATGGAGAGACCTTCAAATTACCTGAACCCTATATTCCCGAGGTTGGCGGCAGAATCATGGATCTGCAGTCGCCGACAAGTAAAATGTCAAAATCCGAAATAGCCGACGGCGGCTGTGTCCTTCTGCTCGACAAGCCCGAGGACATCATGCGTTCTTTCAAGCGGGCCGTAACCGACAGCGAGACAAGCATACGCTTTGATGTTGAAAACAAACCAGGTATATCAAACCTTATCCAAATATACTCCGTCTGCACCGGCAAAACCTTAGCGGCTATTGAATCCGAATTTGAGGGGCAGGGCTACGGCTCATTCAAACAGCGCGTCGGCGAAGCCGTAGTAGAAACTTTCCGCCCCATCCGCGAAGAAGCGCTTCGCATACTCGCCGACAAAGCCTATCTGGAAAGCGTCTACAAACTGGGCGCGGAAAAAGCTTCCCGCGCAGCCGGCAGAACCCTACGAAAAGTATACAAGAAAATCGGCTTCATCCCCCTAACCAACTAACTATTATTCTGGAGCATGATATGTCATTATTATCTGAATTACCCGTTTACTGGCAAATAGCCATAGCAGTCGCATCGGCGGCAGTTATAAGCCTGATCTCAACACCGTTGGTCAAGCGCCTAGCCAAACGCATAGGCGCTATTGACAACCCGGAAGACTCTCGCAGAATACACACCTCGCCCATACCAAGGCTCGGGGGGCTGGCAATTTTCATAGGCTTTTTGCTATGCGTCATCCTGTTTGCCGACCTCGACCGGCAGATACGCGGCATTATCACAGGCGCGGTCATTATCGTAATAATAGGCGTCATAGACGATATTTTCCAATTGCGCGCAATAATCAAGCTCATAGTTCAGATTTTTGCGGCAGTGATAGCCGTTTATCACGGCGTGGTTGTCGAAGCGTTTGTCAATCCGTTTATTCTCAGCGAAGCGACACTCGTCGAGCTGGGTTATTTTGCGATACCCATAACCATTATCTGGATAGTAGCAATAACAAACTCCGTCAACTTCATAGACGGCCTTGACGGGCTCGCGGTCGGAGTGTCGGCTGTCTCATCGGTTGTAATGCTTATTATTGCGCTTGTGTTCGTGGAGATTAACGTTGCAATTGTTCTGGCCGCGCTTGTGGGCGCCTGTATAGGCTTTTTGCCGCATAACTTCAATCCGGCTAAGATTTTCATGGGCGATACCGGCGCTTTATTGCTCGGGTATGTGCTGGCCACCGTATCTATACTGGGTCTGTTTAAGCTATATGCGGTGGTCTCCCTGGTAGTGCCTCTCCTTGCGTTGGGAATACCTCTTTTTGACACATCTTTCGCCTTTTTCCGGCGGATGCTTCGCGGGCAAAACCCCATGAACGCAGACCGCGGTCATCTGCACCACCGCCTTCTCAACATGGGTCTCAGTCAGAAGCAAGCGGTCATATTAATGTATGCTATCAGCGCCTTGCTAGGGTTCATTGCCGTGGTCATGGTCATATCCACAAGATCCGAAGTCAGAGCCCTCATTTTAACCGCCGCTGTATTGGTAGTCGGAACTATCGTTTACATCGCGTTTAAAGGCAGAAAGAAGAAACCTAATGATGAGAGCGAAGAGAGGAACGAAGAGCATTGAGCACAAAAAGAATGATTTTCATCACCGCTTTTGGCGTGTTGCTGATCGCGGCGTTCATCGGTTCGATGTTCATGACCTCGTACCTTGCGCGCGATGACGGAGTGATTACGCTCCCCGAACCGACTGTATCTTCCGGCGGTTCGGCAGGCTCGGACATCGGCGATTCTGATGACTTAGACCGCATCGAAATAACGCCCGAGACAATTCAGGCTGTTGTTGCCACGCTGTCGCGCCCCGATGTCTATTCGCGTAATATGCAGATAGGTATTTACTGGGCTGAAGACGGCGAGAAAAAGTATAGCATTGACACTGCCGTCAGGAACCGGGTAACATCACTGCGTTCTTCATCCTCACCGGGCGTTGACAAGCACATAATCATCACACCCGATGTTATTTACATATGGCATAACGGCGATGCCGTGCCTTTTTCCGCCGGGGTCAGTTCCCCCGCACAGTGGTATCAGCTTGCTGACGAATGGCAGATGCTCATAACATACGAGGACATCCTCACCCTGGACCGCAGCCGCATAATCGAGGCCGGATACGTCGAGTACGAAGGAGCAGACTGCCTTTACGCCGTATACCTATCCCCCCTGTTCGGCCACAGAATAACCTGCTACATATCTATTGAGCTGGGTCTGGTCGTCGCCGCTGAGGAATACGATAATAGCGGCTTTCTTCTATACTCAATGACAGCCGGCGCGACGATAACCGGTGAAGCGGACGAGGCCGCTTTTACCCTGCCCGACGGCACCGAAGTATTTGAATGAATCAGGAAATATAGATTTAGGCCGGGACGGATTTGGTTTGCGGGCGCCGCTCATATTTGACACAGATGGGGTATCATATTGAAAATTCTGGTTTTGTCTGATTCTCACGGGAGCAAGGATAACCTGCTGATTGCGGCAGAGCGGGAGACCCCCCACTATGTATTGCATCTCGGCGACTGCGAACGCGACTGCTCCGTGCTGCAGCGCGACTTCCCGAGCACCCCGCTCCGCTCAGTACGCGGCAACTGCGATCCATTCTCGCAAATGCCGCAAACCGATTTTATCATTCTCGATAGCAAGCGGATTCTTATGACGCACGGTCATTTATTCGGGGTAAAGACAGGCTATGCTAAGGTCTTTAATTATGCTGCGGACCAAAGCGCCGACATCCTTCTTTTCGGGCACACCCACATACCGCACCACGAGGTTTGGCAAGGCATAACAATACTAAACCCGGGCAGCATCGGCTATCCCCCAAAATCATACGCCGTCATTGATATCAATGACGGCAGAATCACATGCAAGCATAAGACACTATAAAACGGGGCTCGTTAAGTCAATCGTTATCGAATGGCGGCTGCCGGGGCGCCGGTGTTCCTATGGCGTATCTATGCTGAAATCTTCTTCTTTGAACTCAGATTCTTTACGTATCTGCATTGCCGGCGGCTTGCGTTTCGTCGGCTCATAACGAAACCGCCCACAGGACCCGGAGCCTTCCATAATCCCGCGCCTTACGCAAAAGTATTCGTCATATCCCAGATCCGTAGCATACCGGCAATATGCGCAATTTGGTTCAATATTCTTGTCGAACATAGCACAACTCCTTGATATGTAGAAGTAGAAGCAGATTATATCACACTAAATAACCGCAGGCAACTAATATTTCTCGCCTATTATACCTGCTCAGAACCCATTGTTACAGTACAGAAGGCCATTATAGTAATGCCGCTCCTTGCGCTCGCCCTTTAGTTCCGCTCCTCAAAATGGGGGTCAACCAACGGGCCGAGCTCTCGGACATCCCCTCTTGTGAGCCAACCGGCTTTGTAGGCATCAGCTATGGTGAGGAACTCGGAATCCTTGTACGCATACAAAACATCATGATACGATCGGGAAAACTCATACCCGGCGACAAATACCGGAGGGTTGTCCGTAATGGGGTACAAATAGTAAAAGCTCACAATCTCGCAGCCGCTGTAGTTGCCTAAATAGTGCGTAATGTTGTAATCCGGTCGATAGTAATCATCCTGAGTTCTGTCCAACAATATCTGCTCAATCCTGGAAATGTCCAAGCCGTTTGATATTACCCAACCCTTAGGAGGAACCCACCACTCCCGATCGCCGGATATCCTCTGTTCGATGTACGCATAAAATTCCGCTAACGACCAACCGGGGTTAAAATAAGTGGCGAACCTGATTTGAAGCTCGTGTATGTCATCCACCGTTAACCAGCCGGCGATGTAGGCGTGAGTGATGGGCAACAAGGTATTACTTTTGTACGCAAGTATCATGGGGGTTGAGGTGCAGCTTGGATTAGAAAAGTAATGTCCGGCAACATAATATGTAAAAACTGCATCTTCGCCTAGTTCACCATTAAACGACATTTTTACTAAGTCGCATCCGCCTATATTCCCGTAATAACGTTCGATATATGTCTCCTTATATGTTATGGGCATACCAGTATTATCGTTCACATTTGGGAAAACATACTCCGTGTATGCGCTTCGTATCTCAAAAATGAGCTCCGGGTCTATGGCGGCTAACGCCTCCCATGGAATTAACATACGCTCGAGGTAATCTAAATCTATATCGGCTATCTCCGGCATGAAAGATTTTACATCCTCCAATGTAATCCATTTAGCCAGATAACTGTGATACAAATCAAGAAACACCCCGTTTTTGTATGCAAACACCTCCCGCCCCGGGTGTCCAAAATAGTGGTGTCCTTTGTAACGCCAAGAGACCGGTAACGAATCGCACATGCGCACGATGTCGCATCCGCTGTAGCGGCCTAAATACTGCTCTATGCTGATGTCACCCAACGTCTGCCCGTGGTCGGGGACAGTCCTGTCAAGAAACAACAGATAGTCCTCGCGAATTTGCAGTTGCATTTCCTCGAAAGACGGCGGTTCCTCGTTGGGGGTGTCATCCGTGCCGAGGTTATCAGCAACATCGTCCGGTGGCTTTGCCGGGTCATCATCAGTATCGGAATCCGGTGGCAGGTCGTCATCCTCCCCCGGTTCGGCAGGCGGGTCATCCGTCGCAGTTTGATCGGGGTTTAGCTCATCAGAGGTATCGCCGTCCGTCGGCGACACCTCGTCGTCATGCGGTGGCTCGGAACCATAATTGGCATCCCCGCAGGATGTAAGCGTAAATGCCATAGTAAGTGCCAATAACACAAGGACAGCCCTTCGCATGAGCAATCCACCCCCTCGGCATAGTTTGCGGTTCCGCTATAGTGTCAGTTGGTTATCCTCCACACCACGGCGAACGGCTCTGCAGCAGTGGCAGCGTTAGGCCCCCTTCTGACTTCTATCTTGTAGTTACCGGCGGGTATGGCCGTCGAGGGGGAGAAGTGGATTAATTCAAGCCCGTTTCTCGTGGATTGCGACACGGCAACCACCTGACCCGCGCTGTTTATCAGCCTTAAGTCCAAATTCGTTAATACTGGCTGAGTTCCGGGAGAGCCATTGGGGTTAAAATATGTATTGCGTTTATCCCAGACCAAAGCGACCCTTATAAACGGCGCACCGCTTGGCACGGATATGTTCGCGCTTGTAATTACCGAAACACCGGTTGCGAGGGTTCCCACCCAGATATTGTTGCGCGCAAAGTAGCTCAGCCTCGCGTTGACAGAGCCCGCTCTGTGGGCGCTTACTGTCGGGCCAAGGGATGTGGAGTGTTGATATTCTGTGCGGCTGTTTATATCATGCGCCCCGGCAAGCAGCAACGCTTTCACCAGACGGGAGTTCGTTCCCAACGTCGGGCTTGCTTGTATCAACTGCGCTACAAGCCCGGTCACGAATGGCGCAGCAAAGCTGGTGCCACTTACTGTATTACTGAGATTATCATATATTCCGGATGGTGTTGTTATCGTGCCGGGGGCGAACAACTCGGGTTTGACTGCATCGCTTGGTAGCGTTACCATGCTAGTATTGTTCCAGATCGTATCGTTAGTAATGGATGTCGTACTATTTGTGTTAACAGCCCCTACTGTTATGCCATTGTAAGCATGCCCCCCACCGGTAACATACTGGTTAATACCATCATTCCCAGCGGATGCCACGAAGGTTACAGCCTGAGTAGGGGATAGATGATCTATCCACTGGCTATAAACATCGTCGGAGTAGTTATGATCTGGAGTCCCAATGCTCGCATTAATAACCCGCACGTTATAGGCAAGAAGTGCCTCAGTCGCTGTGAACCTATTATAAGGATTACTGGTGCCTATTGCGTAAAGCCGCGCATCAGGAGCCATGCCATTTGTGCCAACCATGATACAGGCTACCAAGTTGGCGTGGTCGGCTAGTACGGGGGGTACAGGGGTTAATGTGGTAATGCTCTTGCCGAGCAATTCTGGATGGTTGACGTTCGGAACGAGAGTTTCAACCATCCCAATCCTTACATTAAAACCTGTAAGCCCTAGAACATCCCTTGTGTAATTTCCCTCAAAGACTACAGAGCTGTTTATTATGGTGAGGTTTTCGTCTTTAAGCTCCGGTTCTTCGTAATAATCAATGCTCAGGACTTCTTTCTTGCTTTGAATGGCTTCAATTTCTGTAGGCGTTGCGTTGAGTATCATCATCGGGGCGTATTGGCTTGAGAAAACCACGCGGTCGCTTTTTATGCCATTTTCGTCTAGGAAATCCCAGTTGAGGGCGTTGTACGCTTCGCGCGATAGTGCGCGGGTCTCGGCGATGAGGATGTCGGTTTGCTCCATTTCTAGCGCACGGGCATCTTCCGTCCTCTCCAGCCATTCCTTTAGGTCCTCGCTCTCCGCTCCCCTGATAATTTCCGCGGCACGCTCCATCTCCGCACCTAGCGACATGGCTTGCCACATCTCCTCGAATGACAGCCCGGTGTTCTCCTTTACACGCCTGGCGATATCGGTGTGGTCAATGTCCGTTGTCCATATGAATACCGGGATTAGCCCGTCTTCGGGCGTGCTTTCAAGAACATTTTTCAACCGTTCGCCAATCTTAGCTGCTGTATCCGGGGTTGGGTTAGGGTTAGGGTTAGGGTTAGGGTCTGGGTCTGGGGTTGCAGCCAGTGGCGCTATGTTTGCGGATAAAAGAACAGCCAGCGCTATAATGAGGATTAATACTCTGCGTTTCATGGTGGTTGACCTCCTTGTTTTATGTGTTTTGGGCAAAGCTTACTTTGGTGCAATGTAGACAATTTAACATAAGTTCGGTACGAATGGTTCTTCGATTCTGCACAAAATTATATGGTGAAACTGTGATTATGTCAAGATACTTCTTTCAGATTTTTCTCGCCCATCGCTCTGCCCTGCGTGCCATCTGCACAGCCCTGCTATGCCGCACTGTGCGCAGTTTGGCTTTCTCGCTTTGCATACCGCCCTGCCGTGCAAAACGAGGCGGTGGCAAAAATCTGACGATAACGCAGCAGGCAGCAAACCGCGCAGGACTGCCTCTATTTTATCGGGATTATCCGTATTCACCAGACCAATGCGGTTGGCAAGCCTGATGCAATGGGTATCGACAACAACAGCCGGCTTCTTATGGACATCGCCGAGAATCAAGTTTGCTGTTTTCCTGCCGACACCCGGCAGCCTGAGCAAATCCTCCATCGTGTCGGGAACGCGCCCGCCAAACTCGCTTAAAATCATAAACGCCGCTGCGATAATATCGCGAGCTTTCGTCCTGAAAAACCCGCAAGGGCGGATGACCTCCTCAAGCTGAGCGGCATCAGCTCCGGCAAAAGCCTCAAGCGTCGGATACCTCTCAAACAAAACCGGGGCTATCATATTAACGCGGGCATCCGTACACTGCGCCGCAAGCCGCGCGGAAAACAGCAGCTCATAATCCTTCGAATACTCCAGTGTACAAAGCGCCTCAGGATAAAGCTCCTCAAGCAGCATAATTAATTCATTGATCTCATCATCAGTATGCATAACCCGTCTCCCGTTTTCCTAATGCGGACAAGCCGCAGTTGACAGTTGAGAGTTGACAGTTGAGAGTTGCTTTGTCTGCTCCGCAGACGGATTTGATTTTGTTGTTTTTATTTGCTTAATTAATTATTAATTTGCTAACGTAATTAACATGTGCTGTACCCACAACCCAATTCCGTCCCCGTCTAAACTCCCAATTCCCAGCTCCTAACTACGCTAATTATACAATGCTTTCGCAAAAAAGCAAATATTTACGCATAACAGTTGAAATGTATCCATGACTTCTGTATAATACCGCAATACAAAATATACAAACGGAGGGCCGGCAGTGATTAAGGAAATGATGGAGCGCATATCCCAATCTGACCCTGAAGTCGGGAGACTTATCGAAAACGAGTATACACGCCAGCGGAGGAACATCGAGCTGATTGCATCGGAAAACTTCGTGAGCGAAGCGGTGCTGCTCTCGGCAGGCAGCGTTCTGACGAACAAGTATGCCGAAGGCTATCCCGGAAGACGCTTCTACGGCGGCTGCGAAGAAGTCGATTCTGTGGAAGCGCTGGCAATAGACCGTGTCAAAAAACTGTTTAACGCACAGTACGCCAATGTGCAGTCACATTCGGGCGCATCGGCGAATTACGCGGCCTTCATAACGCTATGCAAACCCGGGGACACGATCCTCGGCATGAACCTCGACCACGGCGGCCACCTGACGCACGGAAGCCCCGCTAATTTTTCGGGAAAGTTCTATAATATAATCTCCTATGGGGTGACTGACGACACCAATGTCATTGATTACGGCGAGCTTATGAAATTAGCAAAAGAACATAAGCCTAAAATGATTATAGCAGGAGCCTCCGCTTACCCGCGTATAATCGACTTTGAGAAATTCTCACATGTCGCGAAGGAGGTCGGCGCATATCTATTGGTTGATTTAGCGCACATTTGCGGTCTTGTCGCAGGCGGCGAGCACCCATCCCCCCTCCCATATGCCGATGTCGTGACCAGCACTACCCATAAGACGATGCGCGGTCCCAGAGGCGGTTTCATCCTGACAAATGACGCGCAAATTGCAAAAAAGATCGACTCCGCCGTTTTCCCCGGTTCTCAAGGCGGCCCGCTGATGCACATCATAGCCTCAAAAGCCATCGCTTTCGGTGAGGCTCTGAAGCCTGAGTTTAAGCTGTATCAGCAGCAGATACGCAAAAACGCCGCGGCTTTGGCCGATGCCCTGTTGGAGCTCGGCTTCGACCTAATATCAGGGGGCACCGATAACCATCTGATGCTGGCGGATATGCGAAGCTTTAACAAAACCGGCATAGAAATGCAGTTGCTTCTTGATTCGGTCCACATTACCGCAAACAAGAACAAAATACCAAACGACCCTCAGTCTGCGCCTATAGCAAGCGGGCTCAGGCTCGGAACGCCGGCTGCCACAAGCCGGGGCTTCGACGAGGACGACATGCGCGCAGTCGCGAAGCTAATATACCTCACGGCAACAGACTGCAGCGCAAAAGCGGACTACATACGCTCCGAAGTAGCCAAACTATGCGAAAAGCATCCTCTTTACTAGAGAAATCGCTTACGAAAAGAAAACTCTACCGTGCCTTGCGCTCGGACGGGTATTTCTGTGCCCCTATCGCTCAGTGGCGCATCCATACGCCAATTCGCGACCGCTCCACTGTCCATGGTTGCGCTTACGGGGCACAAAAACACCCATCCTCACCGGCAGTTAACTTTTATGCTTTCGCAAGCGATTACCCTAAGGCGCAAACTCTCCATACAGCCTGTGAGATGCAACACCTAACTGAGAGGAGTATTATGTGAATGGGGTTTTCCCTTATTCCTCGGCATTCTTTTCCCTGCGTAACAGACATATCGCCTGATTTTCTTTCGGAAGCCGGGGTCCGCTATCTCATGCTCGATCTGGACAATACGCTTGCGGCATACAGCGAGCATACCCCGTCAGAAGACATCCTGCAATGGGTCATGCAAATAAAAGCCTCCGGAATCACTCTGGCAATCATCTCAAACAGCTCCCGCGTTATACGCGTTGCTGATTTTGCCGAGGCATTCGACATAGGTTCCGTAGTCCGCGCATCAAAACCATCGCCGATAGGCTTAAAACATTCTATGGAAGAAGCAGGTTTTGAAGCCGCTGAATCCGCTATGGCAGGGGATCAGATATTCACTGACACACTAGCGGCAAACCGCGCCGGCGTGCTATCGCTCATAGTAAAGCCACGCAGATTCACAAACCCGTTTCTTTTCCTTAGGTTCTTAGTAGAGCTGCCTTTCCGCGCCCTGGCACATACAAAACACAGCGGGCAGCAAGAAACAGGCGCATAGAATATAACGTATCCACCCAAAGAAAAGGATAAATCATAATTATGAACAACATTGACCGCATAAGAAAAGCGCTCCCCGGGCACGAGTGCAGCGCAATACTAATCACAAGCCCTGTTAACAGGCTCTTCGCCACCGGGTTCAGTTCCAGCGCTGGCGCTCTGCTCATCACGATGCAAAATGCGTGGCTCTTTACTGATACACGCTATTTCGAAGCAGCCCGAGGCGCCGTTTCAAACGCCGAGGTGCTCCTTGTTACTGCTGAAGAAACATATTCCAAGCAAATAAAAGCTCTCCTTGATGAGCGTGAACTCCGCGCGATCGGCTTTGAGGACGGTTATGTCACATATTCCGGGTACCTCGAATGGCAGGAAAAACTCGAGGTTGAGCTTATCCGGGCACAAAATCTGCTCAACGAACTACGCGCATCAAAGTCCCCTCTTGAGCTTGATAAAATGATAAAAGCCCAGCGTTTAGCCGAGAAATCCTTTGAGGAAATTCTGCCGCTGATAAATACAGGCATCACCGAAAAACAGCTTGCCGCAGAGCTTCTTTACCGCTTCATGCAAAACGGTGCGGACGACAAGGCTTTCGACACTATAGCGGTTTCGGGGCCGAAATCAAGTATGCCGCACGGTGTGCCCGGCAATGAGAAGATAGGCAGAGGGTTTCTTACGATTGATTTCGGAGTGCGCCTGGACGGTTGGTGCAGCGACACAACGCGTACGATATGCATCGGCAAGCCGGATGACGAGATGATAAATATATACAACACTGTTCTTGAAGCGCAAAAAGCAGGCATCGCCTCGATATCTGCCGGCGTATCCGGCAAGGATGTGGACGCAGCAGCAAGGGCAGTCATCGAAAACGCGGGTTACGGGGAATATTTCGGACACGGTTTCGGCCACTCGCTGGGTCTCGAGGTACACGAATCGCTTAAAGCATCCACAATTTCTAAAGATATCCTGCCTTGCGGCGCAGTCATGTCCGCCGAGCCCGGCATATACATCCCCGGCAGGTACGGTGTAAGAATCGAAGATGTCGTATATATCACGCAAACCGGCTGCGATAACATCACCTGTCTCTCCAAGGATCTGATTGTTTTGTGATTTTTTCTTGCATTTTACTCTTGGATAGTATAATATACTGACACTCAATACTCAATAAAGCGGCGGCAGCCGCGCAAGGGAGGCAATGCGTATGATTTCAGCAGGCGATTTCAGAAACGGCGTTACATTCGAGATGGATGGGAAGGTAATGCAAGTAGTAGAGTTCCAGCATGTAAAACCGGGAAAAGGAGCAGCATTCGTCCGGGCGAAAATCAAGAACGTCATCACAGGCTCCGTTATAGAAACATCCTTCAATCCGGCAGACAAGTTCGAAAACGCATATGTCGAGCGCCGCGATATGGAGTACAGCTATAACGACGGCAATCTGTATTACTTCATGGACAGCGAGACATACGAGCTTGAGCCCATAGGTCAGGAGCTTCTCGGCGACAGCTTCAGGTTCGTCAAGGAAAACATGAGCTGTCATGTCTTATCCTACAAAGGCAAGGTTTTCAGCGTAGACCCGCCCAATTTTGTCGATCTGGTCGTCACCGATACAGACCCCGGCTTTAAGGGCGACACCGCAACAAACGTCATGAAACCCGCCACTTTGGAAACAGGCGCCTTAGTAAAAGTTCCCCTATTCATAAGCGAGGGAGAAAAAATACGCATCGACACCAGATCGGGTGAATACATGGAACGCGCCAAAAACTAACGCCCATAACTAACTACTAACTACTAACTACTAACTACTAACCGGAGGTACAAATCATGTCACTAAAAGAACAGGTCGCATATCTGAAAGGTCTTGCCGAAGGATTGGATGTAAGCACCGAAACAAAGGAAGGCAAACTCATAAACGCCATCATCGACACTCTGTCAGCTATGGCCGAAGAAATCGAGGATTTGATTGAAAACGCGCTGGATATAGGTGATGAACTGGATGCCATCTCAGACGACTTAGCTGATGTAGAAGGCTTTGTATTCGATGATGACGATGACGATGATGATTTTTTTGACTACGACGACGACGACGATGATGACTACGACGATGATGACTACGATTACGATTGCGAAGAAGGCTGTCAGTGCGCTTTCTGCGGCGGCACTGATTTTACCGTTGACATTGTATGCCCCGCCTGCGGAGCGGAGATTGAAATCGACGAAAGCTCGCTTAATGAAGATTCGATAAACTGCCCTGAGTGCGACGAGCTTCTGGAGTTTGAATATGACGATGACGACGATGAGGACGACGAGGATTTACCTTTCGACGAGGACGAAGAAGACGACGAGGAAGCAGCTCCCGCTGAGTAACCGATACTATTGAACTTTCAGTAAGGGCAGGCCTCTATGCCTGTCCTTACGCTCGTACTGACAACAGCGGGTATAGATAATGGAGCATAGGCAGCATGACAATAATAACAAACAGCGAAGCTGAAACAGTCCTAGAAGGCGAGAGACTCGGCAAGACCCTCTCCCCGGGCGCTATAGTCGCGTTATACGGAGGCCTCGGCGCGGGGAAAACCGCGTTCACACGGGGCTTGGCGCTTGGTCTGGGTATTAATGCGGCTGTGTCAAGCCCGACGTTCACTATCGTTAACGAATACCTCGGGGAAATCCCCTTGTTTCATTTTGATATGTACCGCCTTGAAACAGAAGCCGAGCTGTTCGACATTGGCTGGGATGATTATCTGGAGCGCGGCGGAGTCTGCGCGGTAGAATGGAGCGAAAAAGTCCCCGCCGCCATCCCTCCGGATGCAATAACCGTAAAACTGACGAATCTCGGAAGCAATGCCCGGGAGCTGAAATTAGAGGTTGCCGGGATAGGGTGATGGCGCAAACGCTAAGCCCGTGTGGATAGCTACGCAGAGCGCAAAGCACGGTACTGACGGTAACCCGTGACAGTAATGAACGGAGAGTTTGACAATGCTAATTCTTGCTTTGGAATCTTCCGCGAAGCCGGCATCTGCGGCGGTTTGCCTGGATGGCAGGCTCTTAGGGCAGTATTTCCAGAACAGCAGCCTGACACACAGCCGCACCTTGCTTGCAATGACCGAATCGCTGCTGGCAAACCTAGATATAAAAATAACAGACATCGATCTGACGGCAGTCTCACGCGGCCCGGGTTCTTTCACAGGCGTGCGCATAGGCGTTTCGGCTGCAAAAGGCATAGCATGGGGCCTCGGCAAACCTATATGCGGGGTATCGACGCTTGAAGCTATGGCTTATCAGATACCGGAGAGCGGTATTATACTATGCCCTGTCATGGATGCACGGCGCGAACAGGTTTATAACGCTATGTTTGAGTGGATAAACGGATGCCCGGAGAGACTTTGCGCTGACCGCGCTATTGCCCTTGATGAGCTGGCTGCGGAAATAAAAAACCTAAGCAAACCGTGTCTGCTGCTCGGCGACGGCGCGGACATGGCTTATACTTATCTTTCACAAATTGACATCCCCTGCCGTCTGGCCCCTCCCCTGCAGCGCTACCAAACCGCCTACGGAGTAGCCATGGCAGCCATACACTGCGCCCCAACATCAGCAATAACCCTGGAACCCGGCTACCTACGCCCCTCCCAAGCAGAACGAATGTTGGGAAAGAATTATTCTTAACTTTTTACTCTTTACGTTACTAGAAAATCATCAATGCCGGTGAGGACGGCTATTTATGTGCCCCGTAGAGCGCAACCATGGATGGTGGAGCGTTCGCGAATTGAAACACGATGTTTCATTGAGTGAGCGGAACCCGACCGCCGCCAGTGGCGGATAAAGGGAGGGGGGAGCTACACTGAACGCGAGATGAGCGCAAA
>Ga0099364_10004488_pt1 | contig 21122 bp, 14 predicted proteins | sample TergutTh196P3_FD_73070 | JGI IMG/M metagenome (GOLD analysis project Ga0099364, IMG submission 73070) | Microcerotermes parvus P3 segment gut microbial communities from Pointe-Noire, Republic of the Congo - Th196 P3 | ecosystem: Host-associated > Arthropoda: Insects > Digestive system > Gut ... | reverse complement strand
AATGATGTACCAGGGCTTTACTGTTCCAATATAAGAAAAGCAGCATACAGGGCTCTTTTGGAAAGCGAAAAAATTACAAGGGAAAAGAGCAAATTTGTCCCTTCTCTTTCAGTTTTCGACTTTGACCTGGACGGCGAAGGTGAATATGTTTTTCAGGATGATAAGGTAAATTGCTATATAAAAAGCAGGGGAGCCGGGATTTTTGAGCTGGATTATCTTCCCTCTCTGTGGAATTATCTGGATACCATGGCAATTAACCGAAATGCCTGGCAAAGAAGTGCGTTTAACGACTGGCTTGCACCTGAAAATACAGGCCCTGAGCAGACGGCTCCCGAAGGTATTTGGCAGGGACGTTACTGCGGGACAGAAGTATACGAAACCCTGGATATAGACAGGGTAAAGGGACGTGCAAAATTTCTGCTTCCTGCAAGGGAAAAGCTTCCCTGGGGAGAAATAGAGATAGAAAAAGTATGGCAGTTAAAAAAGAACACCATTAGTCTTGAGTATCTGTTAAGAAATACAAAAAACCAAAGTATAAGTTTTGTTTTTTCTCCGCAGATTGATCTTTCTTTTCCCGGTACAGGGGAGCGAAATCTTAGAATTTTTTCTGTTGCAGAAGGAGAAAAAAGCCCTCTTATTTTTGAGAATGAAAAAATTATTAATGATATAAAATCCCTGGAGTTTCAGGATATAGAAAACGAAGCCATAATTAGCCTTGACTGCAGCCGCACATACAAGAGCCGCATATTTCATATAGTCCAGGATATTGGCGGTTACCAGTCTACATGTTTAATGCCAGTTTTTCCTGTAAATCTTGAAAACGGAAAAACCTGGAAGCTCTCCTTTTCTCTTAAAATAAGTTCCTAGGATATGCATAAAAACATTTTTTTATTAATAATATTTTTGGCTCTTGGTACATTTTTAATGTCCCAGGAAAACGATAATGAACATTTTCGTATTGCAAGAGAATCTTTTTACAGAGGTAATTTTTTAAACGCTATATCATTGTTCACAGAAGCAATAAATACTAATCCCTATTCATCAATTCTTTATTCATACCGCGCAAGAGCCCATGCAGCCCTTGGTAATTATGCTGAATGCAGGCAGGATGCGTATCATGCTATACTGTTGAATCCTGAAAATGCTTATGCTTATTATGCATTGGGGAATATGTATATTGAATTGGGTGATTTTAATAATGCGCTTTATAATATGAATATTGCTATTAATTATGAATTAAACGATTCCAATTTATTCTCCAACCGTGGTCTACTGCATTATTTTATGTATAATCACGAGCTTGCTTTAAGGGATTTTCAGGCAGCTATTGCTCTGGATCAGTACAACAGTACTGCTCTTTATTACAGGGCATTAATTCATTTTAATTCCGGCAGTGTTACAAGTGCCATTTCTGATTTTAACAGGGTAATACTTTTAATGCCGGGTTTCCCCGATACTTATTATAACCGGGCAAGTGCTTATACACGTTTAAACGATACTGCCCAGGCACTGCGGGATTATAACTGGGCCATTCATTTAAACCCTGCTTATGTTGCTGCATATCATGGAAGGGGACTCTTGTTTTACAATACTGGAGATATTATTAGAGCCATTGATGATTTTACTATTGCCCTTATGCTGGATCCGGAATACTTTCTTGCGTATAACGACAGAGGAAATGCCCTGGCAGGTATAGGGGAAATAGATGCTGCGTTTGATGACTACAACATGGCAATTAGCCTTTTGCCTGATTTTGCATTGGCATATAACAACAGGGGCTTTTTATACATGAATATTGGCGATATAGAAAACGCAATGAGTGATTTTAACAGATCTCTGGAATTAGACCCTTCTTATGTAATGGCATATAATAACAGAGCTTATCTTTTAATGAATACAGGAAGATTTGATCGGGCAGTTTTAGATTTTAACCAGGGAATTAGGCTTGATCCAAACAATAATATTGCCTATTTTTACAGGGCATTAATTAATCTTGAATGGGGAAATTTAACGGATGCATTGGATGATTTTACCGAAGTTATAAGAATTGCTCCAAACAACGCCGAAGCTTACAGCCAAAGGGGAATTACACTGCTTCTGCTTGGTGAATATGTAAGGGCAATTGATGATTTTAACTTTATACTCCGCATGTATCCTGAACATGCAGATAGCTACGACAGAAGAGGTTTTGCCTATGCCAATATAGGGGAGTATCAACCGGCAATAGAAGATTTTCAAAACGCATTAAGAATAAACCCGGTACATCACTCTGCAAGGGTTAACCTGGAAGCAGTAAGGGACCTTATCTCTGACAGGTAATAGCCTTGACCTAAACGCCTGTTTTTTTCCATAATAAAATAATGAAACAGAAACTTATTACTTCCGCTCTTCCTTATGTAAATAATGTACCTCATTTAGGCAACCTTATTCAGGTACTTTCTGCCGATGTCTTTGCCCGTTTTTGCAGGCTAAGGGGATATAATACCCTATATATATGCGGAACAGATGAATACGGAACCGCCACCGAAACAAGAGCCGCCGAAGAAGGTATTAGCCCGGAACAGTTATGCGAGAGCTATTTTAAGATACATGATGAAATTTACCGCTGGTTCCATATTGCATTTGATAAATTCGGCAGATCTTCTACAGATGTACATACCCGTGTTACTCAGGATATATTTTTAAAACTTGATAAAAATGGATACATAAGCGAGCAGGAAATAGAGCAGCTTTACTGCAGCAGCTGTAAGCGCTTCCTTGCCGATCGTTATGTGCTTGGAACCTGTCCTAATTGCAATTATACAAATGCCAGAGGTGATCAATGCGAAAACTGCCAGAAACTCCTGGAACCAACAGACCTTAAAGAACCAAAATGTTCAAGCTGCGGTACTAGTCCCCACCTGGAAAAAACAAAACACCTATATATTAAACTCCCTTTAATAAAAGATAAGCTTGAAGAATGGATGAAAACAGCATCTGTAAAAGGTTTTTGGTCCAACAATGCCATAAAAATGAGTCAGGCATGGATTAGGGACGGTCTTAAGGAAAGAGGTATTACAAGAGATTTAAAATGGGGAATTCCCGTACCAAAAGATGGATACGAAAACAAGGTTTTTTATGTTTGGTTTGACGCACCCATAGGCTATATTTCCATTACCGGAAACCTTGCAGAAGACAGGGGAGAGGATGCAGAGAAATTTATTGCCTCCTGGTGGAAGAACCCTGAAGAAACAGAACTTTTTCAGTTTATTGGCAAGGATAATATACCCTTTCATACTGTAATTTTCCCTTCCAGTCTTTTAGGCAGTGGTGATAACTGGACCATGCTGCATCATATGTCCAGTACAGAATATTTAAATTATGAAAGCGGCAAATTTTCAAAATCATTGGGTATAGGTGTTTTTGGAACTGATGCATTGGAAACAGGTATTCCTGCCGAAGTCTGGCGCTTCTATATTTTTTACAACAGGCCGGAAAAGTCCGATACGCTTTTTACCTGGAACGATTTTAAAGAAAAGGTAAACGGTGAACTTATTGGGAACCTTGGGAATCTTGTAAACAGAACCCTGTCCTTTGTCAGCCGTTATTACGATTCAGTAATTCCCGATATTGCTTCTGCCATGCAAAACGATACTATTAAAAGTGAAGTTACCGAGATATGGAAGACACTACGTGAATATGAAGAAAAAATAACTTCATCTTTGGAAAGAGCAGAACTTAGGGATAGTTTTCATTTAATTTTTTCTTTATCTGACTATGCCAATAAAAAATTCCAGGACGGCGAACCATGGAAAAAACGCAGTTTGGAAAATGTTCCTCCTCACGAAGGTCCTCCTGCCGCCGAAGCTTTAATCGCTACTTTATGCTATGTAGTAAGAGATCTTGCAATACTAATTCACCCCTTCTTGCCCACCAGCGCCGAAAAAATTGCTTCTTTTTTTGGGCTTACTTTTGGTGAAGATCCAAAGAATCCCGGCAAAGTTTACAAAAAAGAAAGCGGACTTCTTTCCTGGGATGATCTTGGCAAAGAAGAGGGGCTAATTAATGTTAACAGACCGGAAGTTCTTTTCTCTAAACTGGAAGAAAAATTTATTGACGAATTACGATTACGTTATTCCGGTACCCAGGCAGAAAGAAGCAATGTTTCCTTTGGAACAAGATTTCTTAAAGAAATGGAACTCCGTACTGCAAAGGTAGTAAAAATAGATAGGCATCCAAAGGCAGATAAGCTCTATGTTGTACAGCTGGAAACTAAAAACCACAAAGGCGAAAGGGAAGAACGCCAGATTGTAACAGGGCTGGTTGATTTTTATAAGGAAGAAGAACTTTTGGGTAAAAGCATAATCCTTGCATATAACTTAATGCCTGCGTCTTTACGCGGAGTAGAGAGCTGCGGAATGCTGCTTGCCGCGCAGGATAAACTTGGAAATCCCGAACTCCAAAAAGGTCTTAGGGTAGAAGTCCTGGATTCTTCCGATTTACCTCTGGGCTGCAGGGTAAGTATAGAAGGACTGGAAATTGAAGAAGAAAAGGAACTTGAAGAAATAGACATAAATACATTTTCTTCCTTTCCCATGATAGTTAAAGATCATTATGCCATGCTGGATGGTAAAAAACTTTTACTGGATGGAAAAAGTATTAAAACAAAAATAATTGAGCATGGCGAAATTCACTGATAAAAAAAGTATAAGGCACATAGAAAAAGCCGATCTTTCTTTATGCAGTAATGCTAAATCCTTTCTTCAATCTGCATTTTGGGGCTTGTTTAAGTCTCGTTTTGGCTGGGATGCTTATGCTTTTAAGATTAGCTTGCTAGATTCAACAGAATTAAACGAAGAGGAACTCTCACTTCTTGTACTCACAAGGTCAGTGTTAAAAATTTTTTCCCTTGCCTATGTGCCATGGGGACCTTGTCTTCCTGAACATTTTAAAGATAAAAATAATACACTTATTGAACTTGCTATATCTCTAAAAGGCATGCTCCCCAAAAATATATTTTTTATACGCTTTGATCCGCCATGGGAAAAAGATGCTTCTTACCCTGTACCCAAAACTCTATTGCGTGCAGCCGCCGATGTGCAGCCGCCAAGCACTGTAATAATTGATCTTAAGCAGGGTATGGAAAAAATCCTTGATGGAATGAAGGCTAAGTGGCGATATAATGCACGCTTGGCTTTAAAAAAAGGGATAAAGGTACGTGAGGCAGAAGTAAGAGAAATCGATAGATTTTATACACTCCTTAAAACTACTTCCATAAGAGACGGAATAGCTATACATAGCCTTGAGTACTATAAAACTCTTTTTTCCTATACTCAAGAAAGCTCAAAGGAAAACATAAAAGTCAGCCTATACCTTGCCGAGCATGAGGATGATCTACTGGCAGGAATTGTCACTTTGTTCCGTGGAAAAGAGGCAGTGTATCTATATGGAGCATCTTCTGATGTAAAGAGGAATTTTATGGCTCCCTATGCGTTGCAGGTAAAGGCAATGGAAGATGCAATAAATTATGGCTGTAAAGAATATGATCTTTTTGGCATAGCACCCGATGATGATCCTAATCATCCCATGGCAGGGCTTTATAAATTCAAAACAGGCTTTGGGGGGAAAATTATTCATAAGATGGGAAGTTATGATTATCCCTATAATTCCCTGCTTTATTTCTTATTTAGGGCTATTGAACTTTTCAGATATAAATTTAGGGCGTCTAAAAAGAGACGCTGAATTCCATTTAATTGATGTAGACAAAAACATATCTATCCCCAATAATTTCTATTAAAGGAGTTATATATGTGGAATCAATTGCGTACCGATGCTTACGAAGGAATGCTTTCCGAAACCGTAAAAATTCAAGGCTACAACAATGATAGTATAAATGCCTACATAAGCCGTCCTCTGGGGAAGGAAGCTTCACCGGGAATTATTTTAATTCCACACATGCCGGGTTGGGATGAAATTAACAGAGAAGTAGTCCGGCGCTTTTCTCACCACGGTTATACTGCCATATGCCCAAATATTTATGAAAGAGCCGGTCATGGCTTGCCTCAGGAAGTTTCAGCCAAAAGCAGAGAAGCAGGAGGTGTCAGTGATGACAGCGTAATGGGGGACTGTCAGGGAGCAATGGATTATCTAAAATCCCTTTTCAATTCCAATGGAAAAGTGGGTATTATTGGGATGTGCTCCGGCGGGCGGCATGCTTTTCTTGCTGCATGCAGGGTAAAAGGTCTTAATGCCGCAGTAGACTGCTGGGGCGGTGGAGTTGTAGCTGCAAAGGATAGTTTAACTCCTTCACGCCCTGTTGCTCCTATAGATCTAACCAAAGACCTGGGATGCCCCCTTCTTGGAATTTTCGGCAATGATGATAAATCTCCTACGCCCGAGCAGGTAGACATACACGAAGAAGAACTTAAGAAATTCAATAAGGAATATAGCTTTCATAGATACGATGGAGCAGGTCATGCCTTTTGGTCTTACGATAGGGAAGCCTATAGACCTGTTCAGGCTATGGATTCCTGGGCTAAGGTTTTTGAGTTTTTCAACAAACACTTAAATTGACATTAAGCAAACAGGGCGGCCAGCTTAAACTACTCCCCTATGTGATGATGCTAAAACCCGTTGGCTCTCTCTGCAACATGAGCTGTTCCTTTTGCTATTACTTAAAAGCGGAAAGTAGAGCTCAGCTTTTTATGAAAGAGGAGCTGCTTGAGCTTTTTATTAAGCAATATATAGAGTCAAGCGAAGGTCCGCTTTTAAGTTTTACCTGGCATGGAGGAGAACCCTGCCTTGCCGGATTGGATTTTTTCCGCATGGCAGTAGAACTGCAGAAAAAGCATCTTCCTGGTGGCTGGAAATGTCATAACAATCTTCAGACTAATGGTCTCTTACTGGATGAGAACTGGTGCAGTTTTCTTGCAAAGGAAAATTTTGATGTAGGGCTTAGTATAGACGGTACTATGGAGATACATGATAAGCACCGTAAGGATAATGCAGGGGGAAGCAGTTTTAATAAAGTAATTAAGAGCCTGGAACTTTTACTATCCCATGGGGTAAATGCTGATATACTCTGTACTGTGAACAATGATACTGTAAAAAGGCCTCTTGATGTTTACAGGTCATTAAAGAAGCTAGGTACAGGCTGGATACAGTTTATCCCTATAGTAAGATATATGGATGGAAAGCCGGATCTTTACACTGTCAGCGGAATGGATTATGGAAATTTTCTTTCAAGCATTTTTGATGAATGGGTGACCAAGGATCTGGGTACCTTTAATGTCCAGCTTTTTGCAGAGAGCATGAGGGTCTTATCGGGAGGGGAGGCTTCCCTCTGCTGGATGAGGAAGGAATGCGGCAGAGCTTTAATTCTTGAAAAAGACGGAGCAGTTTATTCCTGTGATCATTATGTAAGAGATGATTACCGCCTTGGTAATATAATGGAGAGCCATCTTGGAGAGCTGTGTAACAGTGCTTTCCAAATTAATTTTGGAGAGGAAAAGAACTCCCTTCTTCCAGAAGACTGTAAAAGCTGCAGCCACTTAAATTTATGCAGGGGGGGCTGTCCCAAGGATAGGCATGTAGAAGGTCTTAACCATCTTTGTGAAGGCTATAAAAGATTTTTTTCACATGCTAAACCGGCAATGGAATATGTCATTAAACTTGGGCAGCTGGGTTTAAGTAAAGAAGAGATCATGGATGATCTTAAAAAGCAACTAAAAAACATCTGGAAGGGCATAGGGAGAAATGACCCTTGTCCCTGCGGCTCGGGGCGTAAAGCAAAAAACTGCTGCTGGGACCTTCGTACATAGCCAAATGTTTAGCTTGACTATACACTCTCATTCTTATATACCTATTTAAGTGTTTAAAATTCTAAAATATGTAAAACCACAGCTACCATTTATTGCACTAGCAGTCTCTATACTTTTTCTTCAGGCTCTATGTGATCTAAGCCTGCCAAATATAATGGCACAGCTTGTTAATAGCATACTTAGAAATGCCGGCGGAGATAATTTACAACAGGATAGTATGCTAAGCCTTGGGTTAAGAATGTTTGGAATTACCCTTATGGGAGGCTGTGCTGCCGTTGGGGTGAGTTTTTTGTTCAACAGAATTGCTGCAGCAATCTCCAGGGATCTTAGGCATGCAGTGTTTTCTAAAGTTGAAAGTTTCTCTAGCCAGGAATTTGATGAATTTTCCACTGCTTCTTTAATAACCAGATGCACCAACGATGTCAGTAATATACAGGGGATTTTCTCCGTAGGTGTAAGGATGATTTTTTACGCCCCCATAATGGGAATTGGTGGTGTCTTTATGGCTTTACAGAAAGCACCCGGCATGAGCTGGATAATTATTATTTCTGTAATAGTACTAATTGGCATAGTAAGCATAATAATCTCCATCGTACTACCTAAGTTTAAAATTATTCAGAGCTTGTTGGATAAGATGAACCGCATTGCGCGGGAGACATTAAATGGCTTAATGGTAATACGCGCTTTTGGCGCCCAGGATCATGAGAAAAAGCGCTTTGGCGATGTAAACAGGGACTTTGCGAAAAACAGTCTTTTTGTAAACCGGGTAATGAATATACAAATGCCTGCCATGCAGCTTATTCAAAACATTTCCATACTTGTTATAATTTGGATAGGTGCACATAACATTGCCATGCATACTATGGAAGTCGGCGATATGATGGCTTTTATTCAATATACCATACAGATAATTTTTGCCTTCCAGTTTATCTCCATGATTTTTATTATGCTTCCAAGAGCAGCTGTTTCAGGGGAGCGTATTGCCGAGGTACTGGAAAAAAAAGAACTGATAAAAGATCCGGAAATTACAGACGAAACTGCCGCATTTATTATGGAGTCAGACAGTAAAGGCTCCAAGGTAGAATTTGAAAATGTAAGTTTCCGTTATAAGGGAGCAGAGAGGGAAGCACTTTTAAATATTAACTTTACTGCCGAGAGCGGTGAAACTACAGCGATAATTGGCGCAACAGGATCAGGTAAAAGTACCATAATTAACCTTATACTGCGATTTTATGATGTCAGTCAGGGCAGGGTACTCTTAAATAATATAGACATACGTAATTTATCACAGAATGAACTGCGTTCCTGCATTGGCTATGTTCCTCAAAAAAGCATTCTGCTATCCGGTCCTATATCGTTTAACTTAAAATACGGAAATATAAATTCTACTTTGGATGAAGTAAAAGAAGGGGCAGAAATAGCCCAGGCTCTGGATTTTATAGAAGGCTTTTCTGAGGGCATGGATCACCACCTTGCGCAGGGTGCGGCAAATGTTTCCGGAGGGCAAAAGCAGAGGTTATCCATTGCAAGGGCTCTTATAAAAAACCCGAGTCTGCTTCTTTTTGATGACAGTTTTTCCGCGCTGGATTTTGCAACTGATGCAAGATTGCGGCAGACACTGGAAGAAAAGAAAAAAGACTGCACAAAAATAATTGTAGCTCAAAGGGTGGGCACCATAATGCATGCAGATAAAATTATTGTTCTTGCTAAAGGCGGAGTTGTTGGAATAGGTAAACACGATGAACTAATTCAAAACTGCCAGGAATACCGTGAGATTGCAGAATCGCAAATTAACTTTGAAGAGGATAGCCATGTCTGATTTTCGTCAAAGAGGGCAGACCCAGTACACCGGCATGAGGGGAGGAGGACCCGGCCGTTATGCTGCCATGGGTGCCAAAGCCAGAGATTTTAAAGGTACAATAAAGGAGTTATACTCCTACCTAAAACCATATCGCTTAACACTTTACTCTGCCTGGGCTTTGGCCATTATCTCTACATCCTTTACAATCATAGGCCCTAGAGTAATAGGAATGATAACAGATGAACTTATTTCCGGTATTAGCTCTTCAATTCCCGGCATGGTAAATTTCCAAAGGATTTTTAGTATTATTCTTGTTTTATTGTCATTATATCTATTGGGTGCTTTGTGTTCCTGGTTTCAGGGTTTTATAATGGCAAAGGTCAGCAATACAGTTACCCTTAACTTAAGGGAAAATATAAGCAACAAAATTCATTCCCTGCCCTTTAATTATTTTGACAGGGTTACACATGGGGAGGTTCTCTCCCGTCTTACCAATGACGTAGACACCATAAACCAAACCCTTAACATGAGCCTTACCCAGATAATAACTTCTCTTTGTACAGCATTGGGGATACTCTGTATAATGCTTTCGCTTAACTGGGTTCTTACGCTTTTAACCATTTTTCTTTTGTCTTTTTCAATTATTTTTATTACCAGAATAGTAAAACAATCGCAAAAGCATTTTCGGGTACAGCAAAAATGCCTTGGAAATGTTAACGGGCATATAGAAGAGATGTTTTCCAGCCATGTGATAGTTAAGGCTTTCTCCCGCGAAGAAGATTCCGTAAAAGTTTTTGACTCTCATAACAAGGAGCTATACAGGGCAGCATGGAAGGCTAATTTTCTTTCGGGGATTTTAATGCCTATAACATCATTTGTAGGGAACTTGAGCTATGTAGGAATTTGTGTTTTTGGCGGTATACTTGCATTGCAGAACATGATCACAATAGGTGGTATACAGGCATTTTTGCAGTATGTAAGATCACTAAATAGACCTCTAACAAATATAGCCAATATTTCCAATACACTGCAGCAGACAGCAGCTGCAGCCGAAAGGGTTTTTGAGTTTCTTGCTGAAAAAGAGGAGCCCAAAGATCTTGCCGTATTAAAAGTAGCGCCGGCTTTGGGTGGAGATGTGATCTTTGATCATATAAGTTTTTCATATAACGATGATAAACCTGTTATAAGGGATTTTAGTGCCATAATTAAACAAGGACAAAAGGTAGCAATAGTAGGTCCTACAGGAGCTGGAAAAACCACCATTGTTAAGCTGCTTATGCGTTTTTACGATGTAAAAAATGGTTCCATATCAATTGCCAATACTGACATAAGAGATTTTGGGAGGCAGGATCTTAGAAAACTTTTCGGTATGGTTTTACAGGACACCTGGCTTTTTTCCGGAAGCATAGCAGATAATATACGCTATAAATTTACAGATGCCAAAGATGAAGAAGTAGAAGAAGCCGGAAAGGCAGCACAGGTTGATCATTTTGTACGCACAATGGCAGGAGCTTACAATATGGTGCTAAATGAAGAAGTAGACAATATTTCTGCAGGGCAAAAACAGCTTTTAACTATAGCTAGGGTAATTTTGGCGAATCCTGCCATGCTTATCCTTGATGAAGCTACAAGCAGTGTTGATACAAGAACAGAAAAGTTAATTCAAAAAGCCATGGACAGCCTTATGCAGGGTAGAACAAGTTTTATTATAGCACATAGACTTTCAACAATACGAAATGCAGATCTTATTCTTGTTATGAAAGATGGGGATATTGTAGAGCAGGGTAATCACCACGATTTAATTGAAAGAAGCGGATTTTATTATGAGCTTTACAATAGTCAGTTTGCCGGCAATACCATATAAGTTATTTTAATTATTGTTTTTTACTTTTTTTTGTCCTGTCTTTTGTTTTATTTTTAGTAATACTTTCATCAAATAAAATTTTAAAGGCAGATTCTGCATTATCAACAAAGTGAATATTGATTGCTTTTTTAATGTCAGGGCTTAATTCTTCAAAATCTTCCCTGTTGTCTTCCGGTAATAGTGCGTCTGACATGCCGTTTCTGATTGCCGCAAGGAGTTTCTCTTTTAAACCGCCCACAGGAAGAATTCTGCCTGTAAGTGTAAGTTCTCCTGTCATTGCGAAACCTGCTTTTGGCGGCAGCTGACATAGGCTTGATAAAATGGAAGCTGCAAGGGTAATTCCTGCTGAAGGACCGTCTTTTGGAATTGCACCTTCCGGTACATGAATGTGAAAATCAGTTTTGGAAATGCTTTTAACATTTAAATTGTACTTTTCCTGAACGCTTCTAAGGTAAGAAAGTGCTATTTTAGCGCTTTCCTTCATTACATCCCCAAGGTTGCCTGTAATTATGTTATCGCCGCTTCCATCAAAGAGTATTGTTTCAACAGGGAGCATGGTTCCCCCGCTCTCAGTATATGCCAAGCCATAGGAAACTCCCTTGCGGGCTTCCTTGTAAACCACATCATTTTTGTACTTTCGTCTTCCAAGGAGCTTATCAAGATCTTTCTGTGCAATTTTCTTTTTAAAATCCTTTATTTGTTTATCACTTGTTTTTCCATAACCCGAATTAACAGCAGCTTTGGCAATACGTCTTATGCATCTTGCAATTTCCCTTTCAAGGCCTCTTACTCCGGATTCCATAGTCCAGTGGCGGATGATTTCTTTAATGGCATCATCATCAAAAGAAATTTTTGCGGCGGCTAGTCCGTTTTCGCTTAATTCTTTTGGGACAAGATATTTCTGTGCAATGGCTAGCTTTTCATTCTCACCGTAGCCGGGTATTTCTATAACTTCCATTCTGTCCAGAAGAGGGTAGGGAATGGAGTGTATGGAATTTGCTGTTGTAATAAAAAGAACTTTGGAAAGATCATAGGGAACTTCCATATAATGATCCGTAAAGGAAGAATTTTGTTCAGGATCAAGCACTTCCAAAAGAGCAGATGCAGGATCTCCCCTAAAGTCTCTGGAAAGCTTATCAATTTCGTCTAACAAAAATACGGGGTTCATGGTTCCGGCTTTCTTCATGGATTGAATTATTTTTCCCGGGAGTGCTCCTACATAAGTTTTCCTGTGACCCCTGATTTCAGCTTCATCTCTCACTCCGCCCAATGAGATACGGACAAATTTCCTTCCCAATGCTCGAGCAACAGATTTCCCCAAACTTGTTTTTCCTGTTCCGGGTGGGCCTACAAAACAGAGTATGGGTCCTTTAATGGATACAGGTGCTTCGTTTTTATTTTCATCATCATCCTTATTAGCATCTTCACTTTCTTTAAGGGATTCTTCTGTTATTACTTCGTCTTTTTTTTCGGGGGTTCTTGAAAGCTGTTTTACAGCTATGTATTCAATAATTCTCTCTTTTGCTTTTTTCATTTCATAGTGATCTTCATCAAGTATGTTTTCTGCCTGGTTTAAATCATGTGAATCCACTGTGTACTCACTCCAGGGAAGATCGACTATCCAGTCAAGGTAAGTTCGTAAAACACCTGCTTCAGGTGAAAAAGCCTGTAGTTTTCTTAATCTTGCAATTTCCTTTTTAGCTTTAGTAAGTATTTCTTCACCTGGCTTTCGTTCAACTATGCTTTTTTCCAGCTCGCTAAACTCGTCATCCAGTGCGTTTTTTCCAAGTTCTTTGTTTATTTCCCTAAGCTGTTCATTAAGTATAAAATCCCTTTGGTTTTTATCCATACGGCTTCTTACTTTGCCGGTGATATTTTTTTGTATGCCGAATATTTCATTTTCCATTTCTATAGTTTCAAGTAGTTTTAAAAGTCTTTCGTTGGTATTGGAAATTCTGACAAGTTCAACTTTTCTCTCAGGTTTTATTGCAAGAGAATTTGAAATTATATTTGCCATACGCTCGGCACTCTCTGTTTTTTCAACAGCAGAAATAATTTCTGTGCTAATTTTTTTTGAGTTTTCCGCATACTGTGCAAAAGATTTTATCACTGCCCGCATTAAAGCACTAATTTCCTGTGCTGTCTCTTCGTTGTTTAGGTCGGATCCTGCTGCCCTTAAAGGTTCCACACTCACTAAATTACTGTCTTTCTTTTTTTGCGAGCCAGACAGACATGCACGGTATTCTCCCTGAAGCACCACACGGTAGGTACTGTCAGGTAGTTTTAGGTTTTGAATAATTCTGACAACAGTACCGGCTTCCCAGGTTTCTTCACTTGTATTATTGGAGTATTGTTTTAAATTCTTTTTATCTGCTTTTAAGGTTATTTTTGAATCGGGGTTCTGTTCTATACTTTGAGCAAGTTCCTGATTTTTTTGGCATGCCGCAAAAAGTCTCATGTCACGCTTAAGAGCTTCTTCTACTGCGCTTATTCCTGATTTGTATGTAATATAAACAGACATCAAGGTTTGTGGAAAAATTACAAGATCCCTTAATGGTAGCAGAGGAAATTCTTCTTTTTCGGGGGATTTTCCCAAAAGTTCAGAAATTATTTTCCCCGGAGCGGGAATTTTTTTAAATCCGGATAAGCCAAATTTCATCACGCGCTTTTTTGCAATATTTGAATTTCCGGGATTTCTGATTTTAATACTATATCCCGGGTAATTACTACATGCTTTGTGCCTTTCATTGAAGGAATTTCAAACATAATGTCTGTCATTAGTTTTTCTACTATTGCCCTTAAACCGCGGGCGCCGGTCTTCTGTTTAATTGCGGTTTCTGCTATTGCGTCTACCGCTTCTTCTGTAAATTCCAGTTTTACTTCGTCCATAGACATGGATGCCTTGTACTGGTTTACTATGGCATTTTTTGGTTCAGTAATAATCCTTTTTAGGTCTTCTTTTCTGAGCTCTTCAAGCCCCACCGTTATGGGAAGCCTTCCTATAAACTCCGGTATCATCCCGAATCTGATAAGATCATCCGGATGAAGAGCGTCGTAAAGTTCCTTAAGATTTTTACCAAAGCGCTCCTTTACATCCTGACCAAAGCCTAGCGGGTGCTGAACAATGCGGCTCTCTATTAATTTATCAAGACCCACAAAAGCTCCTCCGCAGATAAAAAGGATATTTGTTGTATTTATCCTGATCATTTCCTGGTTAGGGTGTTTCCTTCCGCCCTGTGGAGGAACAGAAGCAATGGTGCCTTCAATAATTTTTAACAGGGCTTGCTGCACACCTTCGCCGGAAACATCTCTTGTAATTGACACGTTTTCACCTTTCCTGGCTATTTTGTCAATTTCGTCTATGTAAACTATGCCCCTTTCAGCGGAAGCGATATTCCCGCCTGCGTTCTGGTAAAGTTTTAACAGTATGTTTTCTACATCTTCGCCTACATAACCTGCTTCTGTAAGGGTAGTAGCATCGACAAGTGCAAATGGTACTTTAAGCTTCCTTGCCAGTGTTTTTGCAAGTAATGTCTTTCCTGTACCTGTAGGGCCTATTAAGAGCACATTGGATTTTTCTATTTCTACATCTTCTGCATCGTTAATGGGGTTTGCTATGCGCTTATAATGATTATAAACTGCAACAGAAAGTGCTTTTTTTGCCATTTCCTGCCCTATGCAGAAAAGATCAAGGTATTCTTTTATTTCCTTTGGGGTGGGTATATCTTCTGTAAAACTAGCTGCCAGCTCATTGTCTTCTTCTTTAAAAATCTTGCGGCAGACTTCTACACATTCATCGCAGATATAAACGTCCCTGGGTCCGGAAATAAGCCTGCGCGTCATATCTGCGCTTCTGCCGCAAAATGAGCATGCTCTTTCAAAATCATTATGGCCGCTACGTAGTTTTGCCATGAATCTCCCTTGTTAGTATGGAGTCTGCAATTCCATATTCTACAGCATCTTCTGCGGACATGTAAAAATCCCTCTCCATGTCGCTGGAGATTCTTTCAATATCTTTCCCTGTGTGATGTGCAAAATATTTAATTGTAAGTTTCTTTAAACGTATTATTTCCTGTGCCTGTATGCCTATGTCTCTTGCCTGTCCCTGGGCACCGCCCCATGGCTGGTGTATTAAAACTCTGGAAGAGGGCAGTACAAAGCGTTTGCCTTCCGAACCTGCTGCAAGAATAAGAGCTGCCATACTGGCGGCTTGACCTACACAAATTGTCTGTACATTGCATTTTAAGTACTGCATGGTATCGTAAATCGCAAGCCCTGCGGTTACCGAGCCGCCCGGAGAATTTATGTAAAGGTTTACGTCCTTTTCTGTATCCTGGCCATCCAGGAATAGAAGCTGAGCAATAATAAGATCGGCGCTTAGATCGTGAATTTCCCCGTCCAAAAACACTATTCTGTCTTTTAATAGTCTGGAATAAATATCGTAGGATCTTTCTCCCATGCCTGTTTGTTCAACTACCATGGGAATTAAACTTGACATTCTTTCATTCATCGTTTTTATCTACCTGTTTCCCCAAAACTAGATCTGCATACTTTTCTTTTTTGCCTTTTTTAATTGTGTTCTTGCCAATTATTATATCATAAACTTTTTGTTCTTTTATGTCTTCTTTAAGGTAATCCATCATTCTTTCTTCTTCGTAGTATTTTTTAACTTCTTCAATTGCGGCACCGTTTTCCAGAGACAATTTTTCAAACTCTTTTTCTACTTCTTCGTCCGATGCATCCAGTTTTTCCTGTTCCATTAAAGTTTCTACAATTAGCCTGGAATGAAGTGCTTTTAGGGCGTCCGGCTTCCACTCTTCTATTAAGGGATTAAGCCCCTGTTCTGAATTTTCCATAATATTTCGCAGTTGAGCAGGATCTGTTCCAAAGCGTCGCGCCAAATTTCTCCAGCGGCTTTCCAGTTCCATATTAAGCATGGATTCCGGAATTTCTACAGGTGTGTTTTCCATTATTTTTTCCAGAATACCATTTATCTTTAAACTTTTTAGACGATTTTCTAGATCCCTGTTTAACCTTTCTTTAATACTGTTTTTTAAATCGTCCAGGGTTTTAAATTTTTCATCTACGTCTTGCGCAAGATCATCATCAAGATCAGGGAGTTTTTTAATTTTAAGTGCAGTGAGCTCAACCTTTAATTTTACTGTTTTTCCTGCCAAGGCATTATTGTCGCTTTCAGTATATGTCTTGCTAAATTCTTTAGTTTCGCCCTTTTTCATTCCGTCTATTTCATCATCAAACTGATATATATTACTATTGCTGCCAAGGGTAAAAATAAAATCTTCTCTTTTGGCATTTTCAATTACTTCGCCTGCTTCATTAAGCTCGTAGTAATTTATGGTAAGCACATCGCCTTTTTCTGCTTTTTGTCCTTCGTCCTTGTCCAGCACTATGGAGTTTCTGTCACGGATAATTTCAAGTTCCTTATTCAGATCTTCATCTTCTATACTGACATTAGGGATTTCTACTTCCAGACCTTCCCACTTGCTGATTTTAACTTCGGGGAGTACATCATAAACAACAGAAAAATTTAGGTCTTTGCTTAAATCCAGTTTTGGTTCATCTTGAATTACAGGTCTGGAATAGGGGAGTGGTCTTGACTCCCTTGGGAAGCTTTCGTCATCCAGGATTTCCCCCATGGATTTATCTATAATTTTACCAAGGGCTTCTTCCAAAAGAGCATCCCCAAATTTCCTTATTAGTACTTCTTTGGGTACCTTTCCCTTACGAAAGCCCGGTAATTGCACAGATTTGGTATACTCTTTGATCATGTCTTCATATTCTACAAGAATATCATCTTTACTTATGCAAACATCAAGTTTTACGCTGGATTTTTCCAATCTGCTGACTTCTTTGCTTATTGTCACTTGCTTCCTCTTTACCCTGAGTTAAATTTTTTGCGAGAGAAGGGACTTGAACCCCCATGCTTTAGGCACTAGATCCTAAGTCTAGCGTGTCTACCAGTTCCACCACTCTCGCTTTATCAAAGTACTATGCCATTTTACCTAATGAAAATACAAGTGTCAACTTGTATACAGAAGTGTCAGAAAGGGCTTTTTAGTCACCCTTAAATTCTGTACCAATAGCCGAAATTGTATTTTTTGCATCGCCGTAAATCATCAATGTATTCTGATTCGCAAATAAATCGTTCTCTATGCCAGAAAAACCTCTGCCTTTTCCACGTTTAAGTACAAAAACAGTTTTTGCTTCATAAGCTTTTATTATGGGCATACCAAAAATGGGTGAAGATTTATCTGTTTCTGCGGCCGGATTAACAACATCGTTGGCACCTATGACTATGGCAACATCCTGAGTCTTCATGATGGGATTAATCTCATCCATGGTTTTTAACTGCTCGTAAGGAATATCCGCTTCTGCAAGAAGTACATTCATGTGCCCCGGCATGCGCCCGGCAACAGGATGAATTGCAAAGTTTACCTCTGCACCGTTTTCTTCCAGTTTTTCTGCAAGTTCCTTAACAACATGCTGGGCCTGGGCAACTGCCATACCATAGCCCGGAATAAAGACAACCGATTGGGCTGCTTCCAGTATCATAAATGCATCTTCGACAGATATTGCTTTTGGCTCTGCCTGTGGTCCCTTGTTTGATACTGTGTCTTTTGAACCAAAGCCGCTGAACAATAGATTACTTATGGAACGGTTCATTGCCTTACACATAATGATGGAAAGAATTATGCCTGATGCGCCAACCAAACATCCGGAAACTATGAGTACAGTATTGGAAATAATAAAACCGGCAGATGCGGCGGCAAGACCTGAAAGGCTGTTCATGAGTGAAATTACTACGGGCATATCGCCGCCGCCTATAGGCAGTACTATAGTAAAACCAAAGATTAAAGAGGCTCCCACTAAAGAGGCAACCAGTGTAAATTTAAGTTCAGGATCCAGACCCGGTACTGCGTACAATACCATTGCGCCCACTATTCCAAGTATAAGAAGCAGGTTAATAAATTTCTGACCTTTAAAAAGAATTGCCCTGCCGGAAATTTTCTCTGACAGTTTTGCCCAGGCAAGCATGGAACCGGAGAATGCAACAGAGCCAATTAATATAGTTAAGCCTATGGAAACTGCATTTACAGGATCACTGTCCAGGGGATTTCTTAAAAATTGTGAAAATGCAACAAGAGTAGATGCAAGTCCGCCAAAGCCATTGAAAAGGGCGACCAGTTCGGGCATGCCTGTCATTTTTACTTTCTTTGCCCAGATTACTCCTATTATTGAACCTATAATAATGGCAACAACTATCCAGAGATAACCATTTTGTATCCATTCCATGTTGTTCCATGACTGTATTACTTCGCTTTCAAAGAGAACAGTGATTACAGCTATAAGCATACCTATGCAGGAGAGGAAATTCCCCTGTTTTGCTGTAGCAGGCTTGTTTAATTTTTTTATACCTATTATGAAAAAGATACAGGCAGCAATGTAAGCAATATTGTTGATCATTTGCTCTGCTCCTCTTTCTTGTTAAACATGCCAAGCATACGTTGTGTTACAGCATATCCACCAATCACATTTATGGCAGCCAGAATAATTGCAATAAATGAAATTATTGTCCCAAGACTTCCCTGTGAGTTAAATGAAACTGCGTTAACTGCACATGCAATTACAGCTCCAACAATGGTAATGCCGGAAATTGCATTTGTTGCCGACATAAGAGGTGTGTGCAACTGGGAGGGAACCTTGGCTATAAGCTCAGTTCCCAAAAATGTTGCCATTACAAAAATAAAAACTAAAAGCATTAATTCCATATTAGCCTGCCTTATAAATTAAGAGAGTAAATTTTCATGAAGGATTTTTTTGTCTGAGGTAATTAGACAACCTTTCATAATATCATCCTGGGTATCTACCTTGAATGTTTTGTTTTCGTTATCCCAAAAATGTTCAAGCATAGCAAAAATATTACCCGAGAACATACTGGATGCATCTTTGGGTACAAAGCGTTCAAGGCTGTCACCGCCAATTATGGTAACTCCATTTTCCAGAATTACATCTTTTTCGGGATCTGAACCTTCTACATTGCCGCCTGTCTTTACTGCCATATCTATTATTATTGAACCGCTTTTCATTTGAGAAACCATGTCCCTTGTTAAAAGCAAGGGTGCTCTGCGTCCGAATACTTTGGCAGTAGTAATTACAACATCAGAGTAAGCACATATTCTTGCCTGCGCATTCCTTTGAATTTCTATTTGTTCCTGTGTAAGTTCCCTTGCATAACCTTGTTCTGTTTGACCCATTTCGCCCATGTCTATTTTAATGAACTTGGCTCCAAGGGACTTTACCTGTTCTTCTACAACGGGTCTTGTGTCAAAAGCTTCTACTCTTGCACCAAGCCTTTTTGCAGTTGCAATAACCTGAAGGCCGGCTACACCAACCCCAATAACAAAAACCCTTGCCGGGGATATATTTCCCGAGGGAGTCATCATCATGGGGAAAATTTTGGGAAGTCTGGAAGCAGCCAGTATCATTGCATAATATCCTGCCAAAGACATTTGTGAACTCTGAATATCCATTTTTTGTGCAAGGGTGCTTCTTGGTACCATTTCCAGGCTGATAAGTTTAATTCCTGCTTCTGCATAATCTTTTAATGCGGCTTTTTCATTGAATACATCGAAGGAACTAATATGAAGGGTATTCTCACGTATTCCGCTTATGCTATCCGGTTTATTTATCCGTACTATAATATCTGCAAAATTGTAGCCCTCTTCCAGGCTATTTACAATTTTTGCCCCAGAAAGACGGTATTCTTCGTCAGTAAAACCTGTTTTTGCCCCGGCTCCTTCCTGAACGGCAATTTCGTAACCCAAAGAAATTAATTTTTTAGTATCTGCGGGTACAAGTGCAGCTCGCGTTTCCTCTTTTATTGACTCTTTACATAGAAAAACTTTATGCATAGATCTCCAATCCTATCAATTGACTTGTATTTATGCGATTATATATTTTTATATAGAAAGAATCAATCATATACTGCAAATCTTGTAATTTTTTTGTTTTTTTTCCATATATACTTGACATTTTATTTTTAAATAGATATATTTAAGAACGTAGGCTTTTTACCAGATAATCTTAAAAACCGATAAATTTTTACGATTTTTCAACAAAAAAGATAAAAAAACACTTGACACAGCAGAATAGAAGTGATAGATTTTTTAGGCTTGATGCAAAAATGTTCTTTGTCATTATTAGGGATGGGGGTTTTTGCTAAAACCCATGCTAACCAAAGTTAGCGGGTTTTAGCTTAGGAGTTTTCAGTCTACGACTGGGAACTCCACGCTTAAAATCGGTTTACCGATTTTAAGCACGCCATAAAGCATGGAGGTTGTGCTGCTAAATCTTACGATTTAGCTTGCACAAACTCCTAAGCTCAAAACTCGAAGAGTTTTGAGCAGCGTATCGAGCCTGTCCGGTGGGACAGGTACTATAGAGCCGAATATACTTATAGAGAATGTAAGTAGGCTTGAAATGGTAATAATTCAGTCTTCGGACTGAATGAATAATATCATGGAGAGTTTGATCCTGGCTCAGAACGAACGCTGGCGGCGCGTCTTAAGCATGCAAGTCGAGCGGCAAGAAGAAGCTTGCTTCTTCCTAGAGCGGCGGACTGGTGAGTAACGCGTGG
>Ga0099364_10004487_pt1 | contig 21127 bp, 18 predicted proteins | sample TergutTh196P3_FD_73070 | JGI IMG/M metagenome (GOLD analysis project Ga0099364, IMG submission 73070) | Microcerotermes parvus P3 segment gut microbial communities from Pointe-Noire, Republic of the Congo - Th196 P3 | ecosystem: Host-associated > Arthropoda: Insects > Digestive system > Gut ... | reverse complement strand
TATCGGATTTGGCGCGTCCCGGACACGTTTCGCCACTAAAAGCGCGCAACAGAGGCGTGTTGAGAAGAGCCGGACACACTGAGGCATCGGTCGATTTAGCGCGTTTGGCAGGATTGTATCCGGCGGCGGCGTTAATCGAAATTATCAACGAAGACGGCACGATGGCGCGCCTGCCCGACTTGATAAAAGTGTCGGAACGTTTCGGATTGAAAATAATATCTATCAAAGATTTAATTGCATATCGGCTCAAAAACGAATCGCTGATAGAAAGAGGCGAAGAGGTTGAAATGCCAACGGCTTATGGGAATTTTCATTTAATTCCGTTCAGACAAAAATCAAATGGATTGGAGCATATTGCGCTGATAAAAGGTTCGTGGGAGAAAGATGAACCTGTGCTTGTACGCGTGCATTCGTCGTGTATGACGGGCGATATTTTCGGTTCTATGCGTTGTGAGTGCGGCGACCAGCTTCACAAAGCAATGCAAACGATTGACAAAGCGGGCAAAGGCGTAATAATTTATATGAACCAAGAAGGTCGCGGCATTGGATTAATGGCTAAAATAGCCGCTTATAAGCTGCAAGAAAACGGATTGGATACGGTTGATGCCAATGTGCATTTAGGTTTTGACGCTGACGAAAGAGATTATGGTGTTGGCGCACAAATATTGCGAGAAGTTGGTGTTTCAAAAATTAAATTGATGACCAATAACCCCAAAAAGAGAATTGGTTTGGAAGGATACGGTTTGGAAATTGTGGAAAATATTCCCATCGAAATAGAAACCAATCCGTATAACGAAAAATATATGAAGACGAAAAAGGAGAGAATGGGACACGATTTACGATTTTAGATTTGGGATTTACGATTTATAAGTCAAAAAAATCTGAAAGCAATTGTTTTCAGATTTTTTTGATAATCATAGTTTTACAAATCGTAAATCCCAAATCTAAAATCGTAAATTATTGATAAACTACCATATCCGGTTTTCGAACATCGAAATCCGAAATGCCAAAATTGCGAGCATTATAAGAATTGAATTTGAAAATATGGTGTCCATCGCCCGGAATATACGGATAGAACGAAACGGAAAACTCAAACGAGTTGAAAACCAAGCGGTCGTTGCGCACTAAAAAACCTAATCCAAACAAAGAATAGACGGAACTTTTCGAAAATCCGTCTTTTTTGTTGCCAAGCATTCCGAGCGAATAAAGAAAATACGGTCCGATTTTGAAGCCCCAAATGTCCCACGGTGGAAAAAGCTGTGTTTGAAAATTGCACACAAATTTCTGTGTTCCGAAAATTTCGTTACTGAAACCGTCTATGCCGAAATAATTGTTTAGGTACACTTTGTCCGTTTCCAAGCGATTGATGCCAAACATAAATTGTGGTTTCACAAACTGTCGCAGTTTCCATCCGCCGAACTCAATGAGCGGCGTAAAATAAGTTACCGAAGTGGTAACAACTCCTTCTTCTACGCGAAATTTGTTGAAAAAAGAGCCATATTCTATCGTTCCGCTGTAATAACCGCTTCTAAAATATCTTCCTCGGGATAATTGTGTTGCTAAGTAAAGCCGATTTTTGCCGTTTTTATTTTGAAAACCGCCGATAAGATTGTAAAGTTGCCCAATCGGAACGTCCTCGACAAAGCCATATCTAAAAATAAATTTATCTCTTTTGTATCTTCTTTCAGAAAAACCAATCCCTGCCAAATATAAGTTTTCCCTTGTGTAAATATTCGTCGGGTCGTATTCGCGAGGGCGGTCTAAATAGTTGATTTGGTAAAATCGAGCAGAAAATATAACGTTTTGTGTAAGCGATTTCTCATAATTTCTGTTTTTTATTCTCAAAGAGTATGCGCCCCAATAGTCTTGCGAATTGTATTTCAACGACAAATCCACAATTTCCGCCGTTTCGGGCAAAAGAATATTGCCGTTTTCTCTCTGTTGAGCAATGGAAATACCGCCCGCCCATTTTGCCAATGAAGAATAAAACGGTCGGTTGATGGAAAATTGTTTTATATATGACGAATCGGCAAAATTCCGTCGGTAAATAATTCCTGTATTGATAAATGTGCTGTTTATCGTCGGCACCGTGTAATCGTATTGGTAATTGTTCAACCCTTCCGAAAACCGCCAAGTCCAATTGGCGTGAACGCTGTGTCCCAACCCAAGAAAATTTATATTTCTGATTCCCAAACCAATGCGCGATGTAGACAAATGTCCTTCGGGCAAAAGGCTGAACGCATCTTTCACGTTGACCACCACATCGACCGAATCGCTGTTAGGAGTGGCAATACCAAAAATACTGCTTCGGTCAATGTAAGCTTGACTACGAATCAAACGCTCTGATTCTTGAATAGTTAGCACATCAAATTTGTCATGTTGACGGAAAAGCAATAATCCTCTAATCACAAAGGTTCTTGTATTGACGTGCAGAAAATTACCGAAACTTTTCAAATTTTCCTGCGAAAAAAAGTTGATACTATCTCCGTGCAACGGTATATCAAAAGGCGATTCTCTTATGATAATAACATTACGTATGACTTTTCCTTGAAATTTTGTGGCGTCATACACCACTGTGCTGTTTCTTATTTGGGTGGTATCTGTTTCTTTTTTAGGTTTTCGAAAAATAAGTCCATGTACAAATTTATTGAAACGACTTCGTTGAGCAAATCTGTTTATGTTGTCGTAAAATGTAGAATCGTTTTTTTCGTGTTGAAGAGTTAGTGCAGAATCTATTTTCTCTTTTTCCATATAAGGTTGCGCATTGGAATACAAAATGTTTCCAATGAAAAACAGCAATAAAAAAGAGATTCGTTTATAATACATTATTAAAAAATTTATTTGAATGCCGTTAGGCATTCAAGCTCGGTAGAAAATAAAGATAACCCAAAATTGCAAGCCGTAGGTTTGCAACTAAAAAGTGTATGGTTGCGTACCTAACGGCACGCTGTTGTGTAAGATGTTGCATTTTTTTACCGAACTGTAATCCTAATGGGATTATTAAAATCATTGTAATTCGCTTAATTCGAGCCAGCGCATTGTTTTTTCATCAAGCAAGTCGATTACTTCGGCAATTCTATTTGCTTGCGTTAATAATTCGTCGTTCGACAACGTGCCGTTCGACAGGTTTGTTTCGATGGTATTTTTTTCCTGTTCAAGTTTTTCTATTTCTTTTTCAATGCTTTCAAATTCTTGTTTTTCTTTGAAAGTCATTTTTCGAACATCGTCTTTTTTCGGTTTCGTTGTAGAGACGTGGCGCGCCGCGTCTTTGCCGGATTTTTCTATTTTTTTGTCCTGTTTTTGTTGCGCATCTCGCCATTCGCGGTAATCAGTATAATTTCCGGGAAAATCTTTTATTTTGGCATCGCCTTCAAAAACAAGCAGATGATCAACGACTTTATCCATAAAATAACGGTCGTGCGACACAACAATTACGCAGCCTTTGAATGTTTGTAAATACGATTCAAGAATATTCAGCGTTACAACATCTAAATCGTTCGTCGGTTCGTCGAGCACTAAAAAATTGGGATTTTTTATCAAAACGGTGCACAAATACAAACGACGTTTTTCGCCACCGCTCAATTTATATACATAATTATGTTGCGATTCGGGCGTGAATAAAAAATGTTCCAAAAACTGCGACGCGCTCATTTTTCGACCGCCGCCCATATCTATTTCTTCGGCAATGTCGCGCACCACATCAATCACTTTCATTTGCTCGTCGAACTTCAATCCCGATTGGCTGTAATAGCCAAAAACAACTGTTTCTCCGATGTCAAAATTACCGCTGTCGGGCTTTTCTTCACCTACCAGCATTTTGATAAAAGTAGATTTTCCGCTTCCGTTTCGTCCCACGATGCCCATTTTTTCGTATCGGCTGAAGTTGTAGTAAAAATCTTCCAATATTTTCAGTTCGCCAAATCTTTTAGAAATATATTGCGCCTCGAAAATCTTTTTTCCGATATAAGACGATTTTATTTCTATCTTAATATTTTCATCTGTTGTTTTGTTTTTTACTTTGTTTTCGAGGTCGTAAAAAGAATCAATGCGCGATTTTGCTTTCGTGGCGCGCGCTTGTGGTTGACGGCGCATCCAATCCAATTCTTTGCGATACAAATTGTTGGCTTTCTCCATTTCGGCAGAAGTCGCCGCCATTCGGTCACTGCGTTTTTCTAAATAATAACTGAAATTTCCTTTGTAATGAAACATTCGCTTCGCATCAATTTCCAAAATATCGCTGCAAACACGATTCAAAAAATAGCGGTCGTGCGTAACCATTAACAAGCTCATGTTGGAGTTTCGCAAAAAATCTTCGAGCCATTCCACCATTTCCAAATCAAGGTGGTTGGTTGGCTCGTCAAGAATAAGCAGTTCCGGTTCCGTTATCAATGCATTGGCTAATGCGATACGTTTCACTTGTCCGCCCGACAATTCTTTTATTTTTTGTTCGAGATTTGTAATTTTGAGTTTTCCGAGAATTTGCTTTGCCCGCGTTTCGTAATCCCACGCGTGAAGTAAATCCATTTTGGCGAGAATTTGTTCGTATTGCTTGGCAAATTCTGCAGATTGCAAATTAGCATTAGTTGTCTGCAAATTTGTGAGATGCTCATATTCGGCGATTGTTTTTACCACTTCGTTGTCAGAATGAAAACAAGCGTCGAGTATTGTGATGTCGGGCGGAAAAACAGGTTCTTGCTCCAATACATTTATTCTCAAATCTTTTTTAAAAGAAATGGTTCCCGAATCGTAATCTTCTTTTCCGGCAATAATATTGAGAAGTGTTGTTTTTCCCAAACCGTTTTTAGCGATGAGGGCAATTTTTTGTCCTTCGGAAATACCAAACGAAATAGTTGAGAATAAAATCTTGTCGCCAAACGACTTACTTAAATTTTCTACCTGCAAATAACTAACCATACAACAAAAAATGTATTTATTTTTTGCAAATGTATAATAAAATGATGTAATAAGCTTGCCGGTTATTGAAATTTTAAATATGACTTCTCTCCTAAATACCTTTCGACCTCTCCCTAAATCCCTCTCACGAGGAGAGGGACTTGGACAGTGACCATTAGGCAGCTCTCTCTCAAACTCTTATTTTCCTTTGTATTTCTCCTTTGGAGAAAGTACCCGAAGGGAATAGAGGTGGGGAAGAGGTAAAAATTAAGAACAATAATATTAGAAGAAACATTACTAATCTCTCCTAAAATTTGCACAACTCAAAAAAACTCCCTACTTTTGCCTTTGACAACTAAAAACAACAAAAAGAAATGCAACTCCAAACCCACATACAAAACGCGCCAAATGTCCTGTTGGCAGGCGTTTCGGTATATTTGCGGGGGGGGGGGTAAATTCTTAAAAGTCAACAGATTACAGGCTATTTTGACGGTCTGTTAAAGCAGAATCCTTTGAAAAAGAATGTTGAAAAACGTTCTTTTTCAAAGGATTTTTTTGTCCCCAACCCTTACAGGTTTTTTGGGGCAGCAGGATGAACGGTTTATTTATCTAATTTTTCAAATATATTAACTAAAAACAACAGAATGATGAGAAAAAGATTATTTTTAAGTGTATGGTTGCTGCTCGCCTTTGGCATATCAACCGTAATGGCACAAACAATCAGGCTACCGCTAAACGTAACCGCAACTCAGTATAGCGTACAATTGTACAGTTCTACCGATGCAGTTCCCGGCACGGTCGTTTCAAAAGGCTTCCGTTACCGCTTACGTGGCGAAAGCGGTTGGACATCAGCTACGGTAACCGGCGCTTTCGAAAAAGAATTCGTACTTCCCGGCAATCGTTATGAATTTCAGGCTTTTGCAGAAATTTCCGAATTAGGTATGATTTACAGCAGCCCGCAACAAATCATGGTAGTGTGCAACTGTCCCACAGATTCCACCAACCCTTTTCCGCAAATCGGTGTTTTCCGCGCAAGCGATACGGAGATAACTAATGCCGTATACTCTGCATTTAAGCAAATGCCTGTAAAATGGCAGTTGAACGGCAACAATGCAAATCCCTTTCTCTATATGACAGATAAGTTGCTTGTTGGAACAGACGGAACAGAAGTATCGATGATGATAGCGGAAGGTAACTTTACAGAGAGCAATTTTCCGACCGGAACAGCAGTAACCCTTTCGAAAAATGTAACAACAGGCTATTACGAATTTCCGCTGGAGAAAAACACAACATATACAGTTTATACGAAGAATAGCGCAGAAAATGCAGTAGTTGAAACAATAGCAATCAACAATATCCGCGACGGATTAGCCACAACACCGTTTTTGATTGTTGATTTTGTAACGGCAGACAATTATGCGGGAGTCGACTTGTCGGAATTTACTTTGCAGATGTTAAAAGGAAATACCGCACACAATGCAGCTGCTATGTTGAATATGCATTTTGAGTTGTATGAAAACATAAGTATGATAACATCGCTCAATCCGGAACATGCAGATGCAAGTATCAAAGGTAACTGGTTACCGGTTTACGGTATGTTCTTCGGCAGTTTCGACGGTAACGGCAACACCATCCATAATATGATTATTGAATTGGACGATAACGACGATTTTGTAACTATATATATACCGGAATATGATGAATATATGAACGGTGTTGGTATGTTTGCCGCTGTTGTCGGGTCGGTAAGCAATCTGACCCTTGCCGGCGGAAGTGTTACAAACAACTTTACGTTTGAATGGTCCTATACAGGCAGTATTGCCGGCGGTACATTGGGCGGCACAATTAATAACTGTTACAATACCGGAAATATTAGCAGACAGATTGAAGATTATTATGATTATTCCGGAATCGAAGGATGGCCTTGGACTGTAGGTGGTATAGTCGGTGCTATATACGGCGGAACTGCTCAAAATTGCGGTAATACGGGAGATGTAACGAGTTTTACCATGACAGGCGGAATCGCAGGTCATGCCCGATTCTCAAGAATTGAAAACTCGTTTAATGCAGGGAATGTTTCGGGTTCGAGATGCGTAGGCGGAATCGTTAGTGAATTTGCGGATGGTGCATCCGAATTAACAAATTGTTACAACACAGGAAACGTTTCTATCGTTAAAAATGCCCTTTTGGGTTATGGTGGTGGAAGCGTCGGTGGCATTGCCGGATATAGTCATCTCAACAGTATAACAAACAGTTACAATACAGGTAATGTTGCAAGTTACGTAGAATACGGATCTTTGGGCGGTATTGTTGGACGACTTGGTACTAACGGTACTATCACCAATTGCTATGCCTTGAATAACAGTATAAGTGCATTCAATACAGGAAGCAGTAGCGATATAGGCAGAATTACAGTGCATGTGGATTCTACTTCTAATAATCTTTTGCTCAACAACTTCGCCCTTAACACTATGCAAATAAACGGTGCGTATTATCACACGGGAGAAGACGGCTACGATATAAGTTTTGCAGAAGCTACCGATACGAGCAATATACACTATGAAGCTAATGGTTGGGATTTCAATAATGTTTGGACATTCGATTATGCGGGCTTCAATGTAACAAATACTGCTAATTTACCAATTTTGAGAGCATTTACGCCGGAAAAATCCCCGAACGTGGTGCAGGGTCCGCGTATAGATTTTTAGACTGCGACGCAAAAGGTGCAGAGCACTGAAAATATTTGTAGTAGTATTTAACACAACACACAAAGCAAAGTGCGTAGCACTGTAATATTTTAACAATCAACTTGTTATTATTACGGTGCTACGCACTTCACGTTTACGGTAATCGTGTTTACTGCAAATATCTCGGTGCTCTGCACCTTTAGCAGGCATAAATTGAGTTAAAACAATAAAAAAGCTCTAAATTAAATAAATGAGTAAAATTTAGATAGTTTCTTAAAATAAAACACAGAAAAATCAGTTATATTATTGAATTTTGTGGTATTTTTGACCATAAAATTTTTGATAAAATCTTATAAAACAAATTAAAACACTACAAATATGAATGGTCAAGCAGTTGATATTCGTGAATTAAACGAACGTATCGGACAAAAAAGTGAATTTATCGACAGGTTGATGATGGGAATGAACAAAACCATTGTCGGTCAAAAACATTTGGTAGAATCGTTGCTTATCGGTCTGCTTTCCGACGGGCATATTTTGCTCGAAGGAGTTCCCGGATTGGCAAAAACATTGGCAATCAAAACATTGGCGCAACTTATTGATGCCAAATATAGCCGTATTCAGTTTACACCCGATTTGCTTCCTGCCGACGTTATCGGAACCATGATTTACAGCCAGAAGAAAGAAGAATTTACTGTAAAAAAAGGTCCGATTTTTGCTAATTTTATTTTGGCAGACGAGATAAACCGTGCGCCGGCAAAAGTACAAAGCGCGTTACTCGAAGCGATGCAGGAACGTCAAATTACATTAGCCGAAAATACGTTTAAGTTAGAAGAACCTTTCCTCGTGTTGGCGACTCAAAACCCGATAGAGCAAGAAGGAACTTATCCGCTGCCCGAGGCGCAAGTTGACCGTTTTATGCTGAAAGTAGTCATTTCGTATCCGAATCCCGAAGAAGAAAAACTGATTATCCGTCAGAATATTATGGGCGAGCGCGAAGCTGTTTTGCCTGTGCTGAAAGCGCAGGAAATTATCGAGGCTCGCAAAATTGTCCGCGAAGTATATTTAGACGAAAAAATAGAGAAATATATTGTCGATATTGTCTTCGCCACTCGTTTTCCCGAACAATACAAAGTTAATTCGTTGAAAAATATGATTGCTTTCGGCGCGTCGCCGCGCGCTTCTATCAACTTGGCGCTGGCGGCTCGTTCGTATGCGTTTATCAAGCGCCGCGGATACGTTATTCCCGAAGATGTGCGTGCCGTTTGCCACGATGTAATGCGCCACCGCATCGGGTTGAGCTACGAAGCTGAGGCGAATAATCTTACGCCAGACGAAATTATAAATCAAATACTTAACGCAGTAGAAGTACCATAATTTAATTCAAGATTCAAAATTTAAGATTCAAGATTATGGGGAAGATAGAATGTTTTTGAGGATTTGGAAATTTGGAAAATGGCAAGAGAGTTTTGTTTAGATGTATTTCGCATCACAAATTATGACGCATTTTCAAAAGATTTTCGATTAAAAGATCAAATCAAAGCATCTTCCGGTTCTATTATGGACAATATTGCCGAAGGCTTCGAAAGAAGCGGTAATAAAGAATTTGTACAATTTTTATATATTGCGAAAGGTTCTTGTGGCGAATCGCGCAGTCAATTATATCGCGCGTTAGATTTTTTGTATATAAGCAAAGAAGAGTTTGACAAAAGCATTGGCAATATCACAATCATTATCAGGTTTTATCAAATATTTAAAACAATCAGAGCAGAAAGGTTCAAAATACAAATAATTTTGAATCTTGAATTTTGAATCAAAGTATGGAAACATCTGAAATATTAAAACGTGTTCGTCAAGTTGAGATAAAGACACGCGGACTCACGCAGAATATTTTTGCAGGCGAGTACCACACGGCTTTTAAAGGGCGCGGTATGACTTTTTCGGAAGTGCGCGAATACCAATACGGCGACGATATTCGCAACATCGATTGGAACGTAACGGCGCGGTTCAACCATCCGTATGTGAAGATTTTTGAAGAAGAACGCGAGCTGACTGTGATGTTGTTGATTGATGTTTCGGCGAGCCGAATGTTTGGCACAGACGCCAAACTGAAAAAAAATATCATTACGGAAATTGCGGCGGTGTTGGCTTTTTCGGCAATTCAGAACAACGATAAAATTGGTGTTATCTTTTTTTCCGATAAAATAGAAAAGTTTATTCCGCCTCAAAAAGGAAAAAAGCATATTTTGTATATTATCCGCGAATTGGTTGGTTTTGAGCCTACGAGCAAAAAAACAGACATTGGCGCTGCTGTAAAATATTTTACGAATGCGATAAAAAAACGTTGTACCGCTTTTCTGATTTCCGATTTTTATGATCAAAATTTTGAAGATGCGCTTACGATTGCCAATCGAAAACACGATGTAGTTGCCCTGCAAGTATATGACAAGCGCGAAACGGAATTGCCGTCGGTTGGTTTGATAAAAGTTACCGATGCCGAAACCGAAAACGATATGTGGCTTGATACTTCGAGCAAAAAAGTGCGGATTACATACGCCGAAGATTGGCGCAAAAATCAACAACTATTGTCTGATATTTTCCAAAAAAGCGGTATTGATAATGTTTCGATAAACACGGAAGAAGATTATGTGAAGACGTTGATGAAGTTGTTTAAAATGAGAGCGTAAGATAATTCAAGATTCAAAATTTAAAATTCAAGATTTGAAAAGAATATCTTTTTTAATAGTTGCGTTATTAGCGGTAAATTCGGCATTTGCACAGACGGATTTTTTCAATCGCTTGGCAGATTCGGCTTTTATATTGACAAAACAAAAAGTGCAATACGACCCTGCATACGTTCAAATTGCGTATCCAAATGGCGATGTGCCTGCAAACAAAGGCGTTTGTACCGATGTTGTGATACGCGCGTACAGAAAATTGGGAATCGATTTGCAAAAAGAAGTTCACGAGGATATGAAAGCCAATTTTGCGCTGTATCCGAAAAATTGGGGACTTTCTCGCCCGGATAAAAATATAGACCATCGGCGAGTGCCAAATTTAATGACGTTTTTTTCGCGCTATGGAACGGTAAAGAAAATCACGCAAAATGCAGGCGATTACGAGCCGGGCAATATTGTTTGTTGGGATTTGAACGGCAAAGGTTTAACGCACATCGGCATCGTTTCAACTAACAAATCGAGAGACGGGAAACGATATTTAATTATTCACAATATCGGTGCAGGGCAAGTGTCGGAAGATTGTTTGTTTGATTGGAAAGTGATTGGGCATTATACTTATAAGAAATAAGAAAATATTTTATACATAGTATATTAGGTTGTTTGTTGCTTACAATAATAAGTTGTTGTAGTCAAATCAAAGAAAAATATTATTTGCAAGCCATAGAAAAAGGAGATGTTGAAGCAATGTTTAATTTGGCAACGTTATACTAATTCTCGAAAATCAAAAAGAAAACGTAGAAAAAATACGGAAATTATTAAGCTCGAAATAAAAGGCTTGAAAAGCCAAAATTTCATAACCGTAGGTAAGCGTAGCCTGCGGAAACAAAGCAAAACAAAAACTGCCTGAAAAGGCAGGACAGAATTGAAAATAAAATCCTGCCTTTCAGGCAGACATTGGTATTGTTGTTTTACCGCAGGTCGTTGACCGTGCGGTTATGAAAATAAAGTCCTTTCGGACTAAAACAAAATTGAATTTTAAGAACTATGAAACATATAAAAAACATACTATTTCTTTTTCTTCTTTTATCGCCTGTTGCATCATTTGCACAAGTAACCGTAAGCGCAGAAATCGATTCCGTTCATATCCTTATCGGAAATCAAGCAAAGCTGCGCTTAACAGCTGTGCAGCCTAATTCAGCATTTGTGCAATTTCCGTTTTTCGACGAAATAATACCCAATGGCGTTGAAATAGTAACCCGAAAAAATCCCGATACATTAAATCTCGGTAACGACCGCCTCGAAATTCGGCGGGATTATGTTGTGGCGGTTTTCGATTCGGGCGTGTATTATATGCCTCCGTTTCGGTTTGTGGTACAAGACGATACGCTTCTCACTAATTCGCTGACATTAAAAGCGTTTACTGTTCCGGTTGATACCGTTGATATTGCATTTTACGATATAAAACCGAATATGCGCGCGCCTTTCAATTTATGGTTTTATCTAAAAAAATTAGCTTGGTATCCGCCGATTGTGCTATTGTTGGCGTTGATTGTGTTTGTGATTATCCGTTTGGTAAACCGAAAACCGATACCGTTTATCAGCAAACCGAAACCTGTGTTACCGCCTCACGTCGTTGCGTTAGGCGAATTAGATAAAATAAAAAATGAAAAACTTTGGCAACAAGGGCGCGAAAAAGAATTCCACACGCAGGTTACCGATGTGTTGCGGAATTACATCGAAAGGCGTTTCGACATTAATGCAATGGAAATGACGAGCGACGAAATTCTTGATTATCTGTCGGATAACAAAGAAGCAGAGCCTGTTTACAATAATTTGAAACAAATTCTAAAATCGGCAGACTTGGTAAAATTTGCCAAAATGAAATATCTGCCAAACGAAAATGAGCAAAGCATCACCGATTCGTATTTATTTATTAATGAAACAACTCCTAAATCCCTTGAAAGGGACTTGCAAAATAATGACGAAAGTAAAAAATTAAAATATTAACAAAAAAATCAATGCTTCTGAAAGTTTCCCCTTGAGGGGAGATTTAGAGGGGCTGAAAATTAAATTATGATATTTGCAAATCCAACATATTTATTTTTCTTGCTGCTACTGATACCTATTATTGCGTGGTATATTTGGAAACAACGGAAATCGCAGGCAAGCATACAAATTTCTACCACAAGAGCATTTGCCAAACCGCCCAAAACATACAAATATTATTTGCAGCACATTCCTTTTGTGTTGCGGTTGGGCGCGCTTACGGCGTTAATCATTGTACTCGCTCGTCCGCAAAAAACAGATGTGTTGAGCAACGAGAGCATCGAAGGAATCGACATCATCATTGTGCTTGATGTTTCGACGAGTATGCTGGCGGAAGATTTAAAGCCAAACCGCTTGGAAGCTTCCAAAAACGTGGCTGCCGAATTTATTATGAGCCGTCCGAACGACAACATCGGGTTGGTTATTTTCGCGGGCGAAAGTTTCACGCAGTCGCCGCTCACAACCGACCACGTTGCGCTCGTGAATTTGTTGAATTCCGTTGAAACCGGAATGATTGAGGACGGCACAGCCATCGGCAACGGATTGGCAACCGCCGTAAACAGGATTAAAGACAGCCAAGCCGTTTCGCGCGTGATTATTTTGTTGACCGACGGCGAAAATAACCGTGGCGAAATAACGCCGATTAATGCTGCCGAAATTGCCAAAGCGTTTGGCATCAGAGTTTACACTATCGGCGTGAGCACAATTGCAGGCACGGCACCTTATCCTGTAAAAACAAATTTTGGCACGCGCTACGAAAATATAAAAGTAGATGTTGATGAATCTACATTGAAACAAATTGCGGCGATTACAGGCGGTTTGTATTTTCGCGCGGGCGACAACAAAAAACTCCAAGCCATTTATAAAGAAATAGACCAATTGGAGAGAACAAAAATCAATGTCGAAAGCTATAAAAAGAAAAGCGAGGAATATTTGCCGTTTGCGTTGTTGTTTTTTGCGTTTTTGATAATGGAGATTTTGTTGAGAAACACAGTATTAAGAAATATACCATAATATATTATGTTTAAATTTGCCAATCCCGATTATTTATATCTACTGATTATCATTCCGTTTTTGGTTGTTTTTTTCGTGATGTACCGCATTGTGCGAAAACGCAACATCAAAGCGTTCGGAAATCCCGAATTACTAAACGGACTGATGCCCGATGTGTCTGTTTATCGACCTTATGTTAAATTCTTTTTATTGCTCACGGTTATTATTTTAGCAATATTTATCTTGGCAAGACCACAATTTGGCTCCAAATTAGAAACCGTAAAGCAGAAAAATATAGAAATAATGGTGGCGTTAGACGTATCCAATTCTATGTTGGCAGAAGACGTTGCACCAAATCGCTTAGAAAGAGCCAAGCAGATTCTCTTACGCTTGGTCGATGGATTGCAAAACGCTAAAATCGGTTTGGTTGTTTTTGCAGGCGATGCGTTTATTCAATTGCCAATTACTGCCGACCACGTTTCGGCAAAGATGTTTATGTCGGCAATTTCTACCAATATGGTGGCACGTCAAGGCACATCTATCGGCGCCGCTATTGATTTGAGTGCACGTTCGTTTTCCTCGACCGAAGGCGTGGGACGAGCCATTATCGTTATTACCGACGGCGAAGACCACGAAGACGGCGCAGTGGAAGCGGCACGAATGGTGGCGGAACGAGGAATTACTGTTCACGTTATTGGCGTTGGAAGTACGAAAAGTGTCCCGATTCCCATTCCGGGAACATCGAATTTCAGACGAGATAGAGACGGAAATATCGTTGTTACACAGCTCAACGAGCAAATGGCGAAAGAAATAGCGCAAGCCGGAAACGGAATTTACGTGCGTGCCGATAATTCAAACACAGCATTGCGGATTATTTCGCAGGAAATCGAAAAAATGTCAGCATCAGAAGTCGAAACAAAAATATATTCCGAGTATAACGAGCAATTTCAAACGTTGGCTTGGATAGCGTTGATATTGCTGTTGATAGAATGTTTTATATTGTATAGAAAAAACAAATTGTTTGCTAAATTTAGATTATTTGATTAACCAAACTCGTCATTGCGGGCTTGACCCGCAATCTCCTGCAATTTGAGAGGAGATTCCGCATCAAGTGCGGAATGACGGAAAAAGGAACAGCTTATGAAAACTAAATTAATTATATTCTTTCTTTCTTTTTTCCTTTTTACATCTGCTTTTGCACAGCAAGAACGAAGTGCCATAAGCAGAGGAAACCGCGCGTTTGAAAAAGGAAATTTTATTGATGCCGAAACACAATTTCGCGAGGCGTTGCTGAAAAATCAAAAATCGGTTCCCGGAATGTTTAATCTCGGTAATGCGTTGTTTGCACAGCAAAAATACGACAAAGCACGGGAGCAATATGAACTTGTTGCCGCTACCGAAAAAGACATCAAGATACAAGCCGCCGCTTTTCACAACATCGGAAATACTTTTGCGCAGGAACAAAACTACGCACAAGCCATCAATGCGTATAAAAAAGCATTGAAATTAAATCCGAAAGACGACGATACGCGATACAATCTCGCTTTGGCAAACGCGTTGCTGAAACAACAAGAAAGTCAAGAGCAACAACAGCAAAGCGATGATAAACAAGACAATAACAAAGATAAAGAAGAACAACAGCAAAATCAAGACCAACAACCGCAGCAGCAAGAAGAAAACAATATGTCGCGAGAAAATGCTAAACAAATATTAGACGCCTTCGCGCAAGACGAAAAAGAGTTGCTCGAAAAACTCAACGAACAAAAAACAACACCAAAAAGTAAACGAAATCTCGAAAAAGATTGGTAATTTTGGCATTTGAATTTTAGTACAGATATGAAAAGAATCATAATATTTTTCGGAATTTTATTTTTAACCCTTAACGCATACGCGCAAAACATTAATTTCACGGCTACTGCGCCTTCTGCTGTAGCTAATCAATCGCAATTCCGTGTGGTGTTTACCATTAACGGCAATGCAGCCGATTTCCGTATCGGCGAAATTGATGGGTTTAACGTGTTGATGGGACCATCCACTTCTCGAAATCAAAGTGTTCATATAGGCACAAGCGGTAAAACGGAATCTTCCGTTTCAACCACTTTTACATTTGTGTTCCAAGCACAAAAAGAAGGTACATTTACCATTCCTGCCGCAACGGTAACGGTTGATAATCAGCGATATGTTTCCAATACATTGACGGTAAAAGTATTGCCTGCCGATGCCAATGTTCAGCAGCAGCAAGGCGCACAATCATCTTCGCAAAATATCAGTGGCGTAGAAGTATTTGTTCGCGCCATTCCGTCGAAAACCACTGTGTTTGAGCAAGAAGCCATTTTGTTAACGTTTAAACTGTATGCTCGTGGCGTAAATGTAGCAGGATTTTCGAATATGAAATTTCCCGAACCAAAAGGATTTTTGGCGCAGGAAATAGAATTAGCAAACGACAGGCAGTTTCAATTAGAAAATTATAACGATAAGAATTACAATACACTTATTCTCAAGCAAACATTGTTGTTTCCGCAGTATGCGGGCGAACTCGAAATAGGAGAGGGCACGTTTGAAGTCGTACTTCGTATTGCCAATCAAGCGTCGCGTCGAGGATTTTTCGACGATTTTTTCAATTCCTATCAAGATGTAAAACGTACTATTACTTCGCCGTCGTTTAAGATAAATGTGAAACCGCTTCCCACAGGCAAACCAAAATCATTTGCCAATGCGGTTGGAGATTTTACGATGAAATCGGACATTAATACAACAGAGCTAAAAGCAAATGAACCGATTACCATCAAAATAACCATTTCAGGAACGGGAAATTTACGGTTGATAAAAAATCCCGAAATTATATTTCCTGCCAGCTTTGAGGTTTACGATCCCAAAATCGGATTGAATACAAAAAATACTACTTCGGGCGTTACAGGAACGAGAACAATTGAATATTTGGCTATTCCGCGCCACGCAGGAAATTTTACCATTCCATCGGCAGAATTCAGTTTTTTCGATCTCAAGTCGCAAATGTATAAAACCTTAAAAACGCCTGTATATAATATTAAGGTAGAAAAAGGCGAGGGTGGAACAAGCGAAGCGGTTACCAATTTTGTAAGTCAAGAAGCGCTCAAATTTTTGGGCAGTGATATTAAACATATTGATACCGAAAATTTGAAGTTAAAACCAAAAGATGATTTCTTTTTCAGTTCGATAAGTTTTACATTATTATATCTGATTCCGCTTTCGTTGGCGATTGCGTTGTTTGTTGTTTTCAGAAAACAAGCCAAAGAAAACGCCAATATTGCGTTGGTACGAACCAAAAAAGCAAACAAAGTGGCGGCAAAACGATTGAAAATTGCCAAAAAATATTTGGAAGAAAAAGAAAAAGGAAAATTCTACGACGAAGTCTTAAAAGCGCTTTGGGGATATTTCAGCGATAAATTGAACATTCCGGTTGCTCGTTTGACAAAAGACAACATCGAATCTGAACTCTCCAAAGCTGGTGTTGACGAAACGTTGATTGCCGATTTCAACGGTATTTTATCCACTTGCGAGTACGCGCAATACGCACCCGGAAGCGGTTCCGAAGAAATGGAGCAATTGTATAATCAAACCATTGATAAAATCGGAGAATTAGAAACAAAAATAAAAAAAATATAGAAAAATACCAACAGAAAACGCCGAAGGTGTTTAATTTTAATAACCCTGTACAAACGCAGTGCAGTGCGGGGAAAAAACAAACTATTATGAAATTTTATTTAGCATTCATATTTTCATTTTTATTTTCTGTTACGCTTGTTGCGCAAGATTTTAAAACGGCAAATGAGCTCTATATGGCGGAAAATTACGATGAAGCCATTGCCGCATACGAATCAATATTGAACACAGGCGTAGAATCGGCAGCCTTGTATTACAACTTAGGTAACGCTTATTTTAGAATGAACGACATTCCGCGCGCCATTTTGAACTACGAGCGTTCGCTGTTGCTCAATCCGAACAATGAAGACGCAGTGCACAATTTGGAATTTTCGCGCACTAAAATTATTGACAAAATAGACGCTGTCGATACATTTTTTCTTCGCGCGTGGATAAACAGTTTATCCGGATTGATGAAATCCAATTCGTGGGCAATTTGGAGTGTTATTACATTTATATTATGTGTCATCGCACTGTTTGGATATGTTTTCGGCAGATATAAGCTATTGAAAAAAATTGCATTTTTCTCCGCTTGTTTCTTGTTTGTGATTAGTTTGTCATCTTTCTTTTTTGCAAAAATGCAAAAAGATAAGTACGAAAATCGCGAGTTTGCAATCGTGATGGACGCAACGGTAACCGTAAAAAGCTCGCCCGATGAAAGTGGAACAGACTTGTTTTTGATTCACGCAGGAACTAAAGTGAAAATCAGAAAAGTATTTGAAAACCAACAATGGCTTGAAATACAACTCGCAGACGGCAACACCGGTTGGGTAAGAGTAACAACGGTAGAAAGAATTTAAAATTTAAAATTATGGAATTTATAAACCAACTCGTAGCTTGGGACAAAAGCCTTTTCTTGACGTTGAACAGTTACCATTCTAATTTTTGGGACGGTTTTATGTGGATTTTTTCCTCCAAATTGGTTTGGGTTCCGGCGGCGTTGAGCGTGTTGTATGTCATATATAAAGATAAAAAAGGAGAGTTTATTCTTATTTTGGCAGGATTAATTTTGACCATTGTGATATGCGACCAAATTGCTTCGTCGCTTTTCAAACCGATGATTGGACGTTTGCGCCCTTCGCACGAACTTGGAGATTTGGTGCATCTTGTAAATGGTTATAAAGGCGGGCAATTCGGGTTTATGTCTTCGCACGCTGCCAATGCTTTTGGATTCGCTATGTTTTCGGCATTGATATTTAGGTTTAAACCTTATACAATTGCCATTTTTCTGTGGGCGTTTGTAAATTCATATTCCGGAATTTATTTGGGCATTCATTATCCGCTGGATATTATTTGCGGTGGATTGACCGGAATAACTTGCGCGTTGATTGTTTATTTACTGTACCGTTATTTGAAAAGAAATACAGGATTTGTTTATAAACCTGTTGCAGGAGCAAGAGCTACTTCTACCGGAATAGAATATAAACATTTGTGGTTCATTATTTCTATATTGCTGTTAACCATCTATTTCATAGCGGCTTTCGGCAAAGAAATGATAAGGTTTATAAAATAAATGCAAAATAGTTGAAATTTTGTATCATTTATATTTTTTTTGTTCAAAATATGTTCTTACATTTATGGCAACAAAGTAACCTTATAAATCTTAAATATTATAATTATGACTAAGACAATCACATTTAACGAATTGCGTACCATTAAAGACAGCTTGCCCGTAGGTGGTACGACTAAAATCGCAGAAAAATTAGGGCTGACAGTAGAAACCGTTCGTAATTATTTCGGCGGACAGAATTACAAAAATGGTCAAAGTTGCGGCGTTCATATCGAACAAGGACCGCAAGGCGGATTAGTTGTACTAGACGATACTACCATATTAGATATGGCACTTCAAATGATTGAAGAAAGCAAGTAAGTCAAGATAGTTGATAAATTTTTAAAGGAAGGTTATACTTAGGAAGCTAAGTATGACCTTTTTTGTGATAAAAAGGAAAATGGTCCGGATTCCTTTCCAAAAATATCTAGAAAATAACAATTTGTTTTATTTTGGATAATAAAAATAAAGAACCAAAACTATTTATTATAATATATGTAATAATTGATAAAAAATGATTACTTTTGCATTCGATTTTTAAAAAAACTAAAATGGCTAAAATAAAAGGAACGGTTGTTGTCAATGTCGAGCGTTGCAAAGGCTGCGAACTTTGTGTAATTGCTTGTCCCACCAATGTATTGGCGATGACAAAAGAAGTAAATAAAAAAGGATATCACTATGCTTATATGGTCGACGAAGATGCTTGCATCGGTTGCGCTTCTTGCGGATTGGTATGTCCCGACGGTTGTATTACAGTTTATAAAGCAAAAATAGGTTAATATGAGCGAAGAAATAAGATTAATGAAAGGAAACGAAGCCATTGCCGAAGCAGCTATTCGTTGCGGAGTTGATGGATATTTCGGTTATCCGATTACACCACAATCAGAAATAATGGAAACGCTGATGGAGTTGCGCCCTTGGGAAACGACAGGAATGTTTGTTCTTCAAGCGGAAAGCGAAGTGGCGGCTATTAATATGGTGTATGGCGGAGCTGGCTGTGGAAAAAAAGTAATGACATCTTCATCAAGTCCCGGCATCAGCTTAAAATTAGAAGGAATATCCTATATTGCCGGCGCAGAATTGCCGTGCGTTATCGTAAATATTGTTCGCGGCGGTCCCGGATTAGGAACTATTCAGCCGAGCCAAGCCGATTATTTTCAAGCTGTAAAAGGCGGCGGACATGGCGACTACAAAATGATTGTACTCGCGCCGGCGTCTGTGCAGGAAATGGCAGACCATACCGTGCTTGGATTCGATTTGGCGTTTAAATACCGCATTCCGGTTATGATACTCTCTGATGGTGTTATCGGACAGATGATGGAAAAAGTAGTGTTGCCGCCGTTTCAACCAAGGAAAACAGAAGAGCAAATTAGAAAAGAATGTCCTTGGGCAACGCTTGGAAAACCTGCTGGAAATAAACCGAATGTAATCACTTCGTTGGAAATAGATTCGGCTATTCACGAGCAAAACAATATACGTCTTCAAAACAAACACGCTGAGATAGAAAAAAATGAAGTGCGTTTTGAAGAATATATGTGCGAAGATATTGAATATTTGATTGTTGCATTTGGTTGCTGTGCGCGCATTGCACAAAAAGCGGTGGAAGACGCTCGCAAACAAGGCATTAAAGTCGGTTTGTTCCGTCCGATAACATTGTTCCCATTTCCGGTAAAAGAAATGCGCAAGCTTGCCGACCAAGTAAAAGGAATGTTGGTAGTAGAAATGAATGCCGGACAAATGGTTGAAGATGTGAAACTTTCGACCGAATTCAAAACAAAAGTAGAACATTTCGGAAGAATGGGCGGAATCGTTCCTGTGTCTGATGAAATAGTAGAGGCGTTGAAATCAAAATTGATGTAAGTTATGGCGAATGAAATGATAAAACCGGAAAATTTGGTTTACCAAAAACCTTCTGTTATGAACGACAAACCGATGCACTATTGCCCGGGCTGTAGCCACGGCGTTGTGCACAAACTCGTAGTAGAAGTGATTGAAGAAATGGGTATGGTTGACAAAACAATCGGCGTTGGTCCGGTTGGTTGCGCTGTTTTCATTTACAATTATTTAGATGTTGATTTTCAAGAAGCGGCTCATGGTCGCGCACCGGCACTTGCAACGGGCATCAAGAGACTGCTTCCCGACAGATTGGTATTTACCTATCAAGGCGACGGAGACTTGGCGGCTATCGGTACTGCTGAAACCATTCACGCACTTAACCGCGGCGAAAATATTACCATTATTTTTATTAATAACGGTATCTACGGAATGACCGGCGGACAAATGGCGCCAACAACATTGTTGGGAATGAAAACATCTACATCGCCACACGGAAGAGCTGTAGATATAAACGGTTATCCGTTGAATATAACCAAGATAGCAGCCGATTTAGAAGGAACGTGCTACGTTACCCGCCAAAGCGTACAGACTGCCAATGCGGTTAAAAAAACCAAAAAAGCTATCCGCAAAGCATTCGAAAACTCAATGATTCCGGGTAAAGGCGCTTCGTTGGTCGAAGTAGTAAGTAATTGCCCGTCGGGTTGGAAAATGTCGCCCGTTCAAGCAAATAAATGGATGGAAGAAAATATGTTTCCCTCGTATCC
>Ga0099364_10004486_pt1 | contig 21134 bp, 15 predicted proteins | sample TergutTh196P3_FD_73070 | JGI IMG/M metagenome (GOLD analysis project Ga0099364, IMG submission 73070) | Microcerotermes parvus P3 segment gut microbial communities from Pointe-Noire, Republic of the Congo - Th196 P3 | ecosystem: Host-associated > Arthropoda: Insects > Digestive system > Gut ... | reverse complement strand
CCAGCCGAGTTCACGATTGTCGGCTCGCGCCCGCCAGTCCGGCGCACTCTGGTTTTTCATATAAGACCAGTGTCCGAAGACCGCACGAAAACCATTGTCCCGCACCCGCTCAAAGTCCCAAATCTGATCGAAGTTCATTCCTGTCTCCCAATCCCACTCGCCATCGAGTGCCGGTCGCGCCGTTTCCGAAGTAAACTGGAAAGCCCAAGGCACCACAGGAAACTCCGACTTGACCGGATTACCGCCCGCGTCTCTCGACGGAGTAGAGTACCACTGAACAGAGGACCCCATCGTGATTTTGTTGGCTTCCGCCGGTGCCCTGGCTTCGCCGGTTTCGGCACGCGATTCCTGTCCCATCCGCCATTCCGCACCGGCAAGATAACCGAGAACGGCATCGCCGGTACAGTCGGCGAACATATTGCCTACAAATTTCGTCTCTTCGCCGGTTTCGATGTTTCTGCCGACGACTGATTTAATGGTGATAGAGCCGTCGGCGTTTTCTACCGTTTCGACGGCGATCATTCGGGTACTGAGATAGACGGTCAAATTTTCTTCCGCTTCAACGACACCGTGCTTTCTTGCGTCGTTGTAGTTGGCGGCGGGTTGAGCGTTGCCTTCACGTTGCGGGTCGAGTTCGTGTACGAGATTACCGAGGTTAGGATAGGGCGGATAGCCGATTCGACCTTGAAGGTGCACACGGACTTCGGAACTATTGTTTCCGCCGAGTATGGGTCTGTCATGGATCAAGACGACTTTGCATCCGAGTCTGGCTGCGCTGACTGCGGAGCAGATACCGGCGATACCGCCGCCGACGACCACGAAGTCGAAGGGGCCTTCTTTTGCTAGTGGTGCGTCCAAAGGGTCTTCGGTGAGTCCGAGTGCCTTGCGCCGAATGATGTCGATTTCTTTAAGGTCTTCCGGCGGGGTGAAATTGCTGTCTGCTGTGAAAATGATAGCGTCGAGCCGACCATTGAAGCCGGTCAGGTCGTGTAAAGCGAGTTTTACGTCGGTTCCTCTGACGGTAACGGTTCCACCGGGTTGCCAGTGCCAGGGATTGCTTACGGTGCCGAAGATGGTGTCGAGTTTTGTGCCGTCGACGCTCAACTGGAACTTGCCGGGTGCGTGTGTTGGATCTGTTGTCCAGGGGGAAGCCCAGTTTCGTGTGCGGACGAAGACTCGGTATTGTCCTGCTTGTGGAAATTTGACTTCGGTGGTTGCGTCGGCGACGGGTTTTCCCATTCCGTGAGCCATGAGGATTGGCGAGCCCATGATGTCCATGAATTGTTGGTCGACGACCCAGCCTCCTTTTTCGTTGAAGGCTTCGGCTTCGACGAAGACGAGGTTGTCTTGTGCAGCGGCAAAGGAGGCACAAAGTAAAAGGCAAACGGCAAAAAGGGTTCGCATTAGTTTTCTCCTGATAGGGATGGGGTTAAACACTCTGTTGGCTGACATTGTACCAGATTTCGGGTGTGCTTTCAAGTAGGTGCGAGGATTGATGCAAGCCGGTGTCGGTCAGAAAACCGAGATTCCTCTTGACTCCATTTGCCTGAATGGTTAACATTGCCCCGCGATGATTCGACTGACGCACCAATTTAGAGCGATATTCAACGGCACGACAATTCCCGTGTTGGAACAAGTCGCGAACTTCAACGAAGCGCGCCAAGCGTTGCTTGCCGGTAACATTGCGAACTTTGACACCCCGCTGTATCAGGCGAGAGATATGGACGTGGGGCATTTCAAGAAAAAACTGGCACTGGCTTGCGAACGCCGTCATCGTCCGCCGGGTCCCTTCGGACCGGACTGGCCTCTGAAAAACGGCAGTGCTTCGGCAATCGGTGATGATTGGCCCGTCGATAATACTATACTGTACCACGACTTAAACAACGTCGGAATGGAATTTCAAGTAACGGAAATGGCAAAAAATAACTTGGAGTTCAACACTGCTGTCAGTATCATGCGGCATCAAATGCTGCTGTTGCAAACCGCCATCAGTGAGCGAGTGTAAAAGCCCCTTTCAGAGCCGCAGCCGGAAGGTTGCGATGCTGAATTTTCAGTACAGCGACCTTCCGGCGCGGCTCGACGGGTAATATGAGATACGTTAACCTGCCTCGATTCTTTTCTCTCTTTACTACGCTTACCGCTTCCTCCAAAGGCTTTCATCGGCAATGCCGAGTTTTTTTTGAACATCGGCAATCTCCCGTTTAAACCGCTTGGCATCTTCAGGATAGCCCGCCGTCGGACGTAAATCAGGAAGGTGTGACCGCCAAAATTCATTAAACTGAATCATCGCCAATTCCCGTTGATACTTCGCAAACATCGATGCCAACGCTATCGGTAAGTGTGACTCCCCTTTTGCAAGAAAGCGGCACTCCAATCGCCGCACTGCCGAAGTCTGCACTGCCGAAGTCAAGCGATAGATACTGCTTTCCCGACTCTGCTGAACGATTTGAATAAACTCTCCCGGAAAAAATTCAGTCAAAATATCAAGATAATAATTCCGTCCGCCATGTTTGTCGCAAAGAATAAGAAAATCTTTATCATTCGTGAATTTTGCAATTTGTTCGGCAATCAAACGGAATGTAACATTGGAAAGTAATGTACCTTTAGAATCGAAACGATCTAACAGTTGGTTAAACTCCTTTGGTTCGATGGATCGGTACTGCATATCAAGAAGGCGGATGCCATGTTGTTGCACAACCGTTTCAAATTTTTCGGAAAGTTGAACGACTTTTTCTACATCGTTTGCAATCGGTGTAACATCTTTTTTTAGGGTGCGGAGCGGTGCAAGGAGACTGGCTTCCAGAGCGGCAATCGACCCGCCGTGATAAAGTTTTTTTGAATCATCGATGGAAATTCCCTCTTTTTTGAGCGGTTCGAAGAGGAGCGAGATGTCTCTCGAATCGACCTCCCAGGCGGTAATGGAGACCACAAGAGGACCGAGGTTCGGACCATAACCGGCTTCGTCCGTTCCTAATATGATTTGTTGCATTGTCTCACTCGACAGAAAATACAGAATCAGAAAAAATTACAGTGCTGGCGGATAAAAGTTGCGTGTGTTCGTTTTGGAAAACAGCGAAAATCTCACGCACTTTTTAAATGCAACTTCATTTTAGCACGCCTTCCTAACTTATTCCACTGTCCAGTTTTTGCCGTCCACCGCTCTGTTGTTTGGTGTGAATGTTTATCCGCCGGGGCAGTAAAACAAACGTTCCTGCGGAATACGTTCACGCTCCATACCAGGACCGGACATCAAAATCGGAGAAGGATCGCCCCGGTGTTCCGTCCACGGACGAGGATAAAACCGCCATATACCGGAACGCCCCCACGGCTTCGTTCTCGCATCAGAAAAGTCAACCTGAAACTTGTGCAACCCCTTCTGCAAAGGAATCGACCACCCTCCGTGTCCATGCCAAAACTGCGAGTACGACCACTCCTCGTCATTGATGTAAATCCGCAAATCGTAACTCGGCGAACCGATCATCAACGCAATCTCCTCCGGTGCATGGAATGTGTACACACCGTCTTCAGGGATGTCGAGGTATCCCTTGTACCGCATACAATACGCAACATTCGTCGAAACGCTGGACAAATCGAGTTCCCGATCCGCAACGCCGGTACGCTGCGCCGGGAGCCAGTGAGCCGATGCATACAACCGCCACCACGGGGCTTCGAGATACTCGTAAGCCAGTCCGGGCTGCAACGTCGCTCTATCGACCTCGACCGCCGGACTCAACTCCCGCTTCCGAAAGAAACCGTAACTCGGCACCGTGAACTTCGTCCCGTTTAGTTCGAAGTCCTCCGCAATCGGCGGATACGGCGTACCATCGCTCCGCAATCGGTAGGCACGGGCGGCAAATTCCGTCGTTTCCGTAATCGTAATCGGACCCGTGTAGAGTGTCGAATTTCTATTCGGCGGCGTACCGTCGGTCGTGTATCGGATTTCGACATTCGGCGTTGCGCTGACCATCTTGACAGTTTCTGCGCCGGTGAACGTCAAGCGGTTCGGCTCAAACGTTACCGGCTTGATCGGTCGGTAAATCGGTGTCGAAGTTACTCCGCCGTTCTGTCCACTCTGAATTTGGAACGCAAAGTCAGGAGTCGTAACCGCACTACGCCGTGTACCGACGAACATCGTTCCCGCTCCGAGAACGAAACCGTAAGTCTCTTCCCGGGGAGGTGTTACGACGACGAGCATCTCCGCCGTTGCGGTAACGGGACTGCAAGAGAGCAATCTCGGTTCGCTTCCCTGGGCAAGTTGACAGAGAATCTCGGTGCCGTCCGTCATCGTTGCATGAAAACCGACAACTCTCGCATTGTTCGTTGCCGTCGGTCGAATGGAGGCGATCCGATCCTCGCCGCCGCCCGGCTCGCGGGATGCCAACAAAGTAACCGAAGTCAAACTGTCCGCTTTGGTTAACATACGCACCGTCGGTTCCGCAATGCCGGTGCCGCCGCCGAGACGACAAGCGTAACGCCCGAAATTCGGTTCGGCATTGCGTTCTAATCGGTAACTAAACGGTTGATCCGCAAACTGATAAAGCGACAGCGACGGTCCCAGCGGATTGTTCGACCGAATTTCCCCGACAGTTTTCGGATCATTCTCTTCTTCACGCGGAGACAGAGCGAGTTGCTTGGCGGTATCAAACTCTTCCCCTTGCTTCGACGAGAGTGCAACCTTGTACAAAATTGCCAGTTCGTGTCCTTCGGTATTTCCTTCGACACGATCCACCGTCAGGAAAAGCCGAGGCTCCCGAAGATGAATAATCTGCCGGACGGTATTGATGTTTTCAACTCGTTCAGGAAGCGGCTGCATTTCCAACGATGTGTCGTCCCAATTACCGCGGAAATTCGGAAAGTTCCCGTAGGCACCGTCTTCAAAGACCGCTTCGCCGAAGTCAAGCCGCTCGGTACTGATCCAACGGAAATCCATCGGGGTCTCCTCGGCGTGCGTAAGATACGTGACCTTCGTACCCGGTTGATAACGGTGTTCTTTGCCGTGAATCTGAAGCGGCAGATAATTCTTCACCCGAAGCGGATCCGCCGAAATGAGCGGAAAATTGTGGTCGTAAAAATAGTACATACTGTACGGATAGAGGAACGGATGTCCGCCGCCCTGTGCGCCGCAAGCGACCATGTGAACAAACGGATCGGTCAGTTCCCAGCCGCCTCGAAAATAGTAACCGCCGTAGTAGGGCATCCAATCGGAGTCCAACTGCGGCTTCTCCGGCACTTTATCGCCGAAATAGTTTTGCATCATTCTCTGCGCTGGTCTCCAACGTCCGTCGATAACATCTTTGGCGAAGACCGGCGCATTCTCTTCCGGCAGCGGTACGGAAACGTATCCCCAAACGCCGAGCATACGCTGCATCTCCGGCAGTTCGAGAACCTGCGCATCCCTATTCATCGCCAATGCCGGGCGACCTACCCAGTACGGCTTCGTCGTACTCGTCCAACGGTATGTCCGATAGTCCGGCTTGTCGCGGTGTTCGTATCCGCCGGGTCCAAGATGCCGATACATATAGATCATCATGTTGTCCGCCCACTCGAAATAGTGATTCTTCCAACCCGGCGTGTACCAGTCGGGCTGCTCTTCGTAGGTTGCGAGGCGACCGGTGATGACGTTCATGAGCGTCGGAATTTCCATGTGTCCTTCGTCGCCGATTTCCGTCATCGAGCCGTCGCGGAAGTTACTGAGTACCAGCCAGCGTTCAAAATTTTCCCGCCATTCTTTTGCGGCACGCTGACCGGGATGGAATTCGCCGATGTAAAAATTGACGATGGGTTCAAAAGCGTAAAAACCGCCAGTGTTATGATTGAAGGTCGTATCCCTCGCTTGCCGCCACCACGCCGTCGTGTACTTTTCCAATGCAAGCATTTGAACTCTCGCAAGCGTAACGGCAGGAACGATTTTGATTAAGTCCGGCTGCACTTGGGCGATGTTATCGAGGTCTTCCATAAACTGGCACCAAGAATGTCCCGGACTGAACGTGAAAAGGTTTTCGACTTCATAGGGAACCTTCATCGAATCGACGAAAAAGTTGAGTGCCCAGTCGTCCAAAATTTCTGCCCAGCGTTCGATGTACTTCGGATCAGGATTGTTTCGATACGAATAGAGCAGAGGCCATGAAGTGCTTCCGACGCATGCCTTTCGTTCACCGTCCGCTAGGGCTTCACTGAGTTGTCTGCGGAAATCGGGAGCAGTGCGATCTTCCGGCACCATAATCCATTGGATTTGCCCCGGCGTGTACCGGACTGCCCGGGCTTCGTTTGACATAATCGTAACCATCAGTCCTTTGAGCAAATCGTCCCCCGCAGCACTGTACGCTTTATTGTGATTCAACGCCTGATGTTGATTGACCCGCCGCATCTTGGCAAACCAATAGATTTTCCAAGCGTCGAGGGCTTGAAGATAACGACCAGCACGATATTCCTTGAATGCTTCTTCGAGACCGGGCGTGGTCTCATCGAGGATCGCAAAGAAATCGTCGGCAACCTTTTTGATCTCTGCCGGTGAATTACGTTGGGCAAACCGAGCCATGCGCTCGGCGGCATCGGCGGGCGGGACTTCCTGGTCTGCCTTGAGAATCCAGCCCATCGGCACCCAATCGAGGGCGCGTTCAGGAATACGAATTCCGATGACTTGCGATTCCTCTTTGGTCTGTTTTTCTGCCGGAAAAGCGAAGATACCGTCGGGATACTTTTGCGTGTCGCGGTATTGAAAATGTGTTCCCCAATTCACGACGCGGTTGGCATCCATCGTTACGATGGTACGGTGTCCTTTATCGACATAGAATGTCTGAGGCCATCTAGAGCCGTAGAATACGATTTTTTCGATTTCGACTTCTTCTTGGAGGTCGATTTCGAACCAGGGTCCCCATTCATAGGATGCGCCGGGCTGGCGGTAGGTGATCCATTCGTCGGCACCGTTTGCCGGATTGGTGTCGCCGTTTGTAACATCGCTGGCGGCGCGGGAGCCGGTGATGATGGTGTTTTCCCGCGTCGGATTCGTGTTTGTGGGGAGTGTATGCGTCGTTCCTGTGATCCATTCGGGCTTGCCGCGGACGATGTTTGCGCCGCCGCTGAACACTTCGATTTGCCGGCAGCGGAAGACGAGACCGGTCGGGTTATCGACTCGGATGTATCGGGCTTTTATGCTTTCCGCATAAACCAAGGGGGGGAGAAGTCCAGCAAAGAGGAAAAAAAGTATGTTCAGTGTGGATTTCATCGTGAGTTTTAAGAGGGAAAGAAGAATAACATTCTGCAAAACAGGTGACCTAAAGGATACACTGGTCATTCTTAAATGCAACGTCTTGATGATATACAAGCAGGGGGTTAGCCGCGTCGCCTGCGACGCGTAAATCGTGTAAAATAGCCGAATTGTGAAGTCTTCGCTCACCAATTTTTTATGCCTTCCGCCGATGCGTTGGTTTTACGAACCGTCGATTTTAGCGAAACGAGTCTCATCGTAACGCTCTACACCCGACAGTTCGGCAAAGTCGAAGCCCTCGCCAAAGGAGGACGACGACTCAAAAGCCCCTTTGAATCCTCCCTCGATCTTCTAGCCAAAAACTCCATTGTTTTCATTCAAAAGCGAGGCGATGTACTCGATATTCTGACCGAGTCAAAACTGATTCGGCGGTTTCGCGTCCGCTCCTCGAACCTTGCTGGTACGCTCGGCGGATGTTATGCGGCGGAACTTGTCAACTCTTTCACCGCTCTCGGCGATTCGATGCCCTCCCTATATGATTTGACCGTGAAAGTGTTGCACCAACTTGAAACGGGAACGTTAGTGATGCGGACTCTCACCCGATTCGAGGGTCGGCTTCTGCAAATCCTCGGACATTCCCCCTCTCTACGGAACTGCGTGGTGTGCAACGAACCAATCACGAGAGTGCCGGGGGAACGAATCTGCTTCGGTATGCTTGACGGCGGCATTATTTGTTCCGATTGTCTATCGGAACATCGGCAAACCGTTGCGGTAGCGTCTGAAACGTTGGACACATGGGAAGCCTTGATGAGTCCGCTTGATCGGTCGGAGCATTGGAAACATCTTTCGATGAGCCGGCAGACATTGGGAGAGATTCGCCGTCTTGCGAATCAATATATCTGTACCCTTTTAGGTCGGAAGCCCCGGCTGCACGATTGGTGGAACGTGATCGTTAGGAATGACCGCAATGGCGGAGAGACGTAATCGCCAGGTTGTATAGATTGTAAAAAGCCGACTCTGTGTTACAATGACTTACAATTCATTATCTCAACTATTTTCCCCGATGCCGAAAAAAGCAACGAAGTCCGACAGCAAAGCCGAAAGCGTTCTCACTGACAACCCCAACCTGAAAAACGCTCTGGCGCAGATAGAAAAACAGTTCGGCGAAGGCACCATCATGCCGCTCGGACTGGATCGCACTCCCAGCCTCACCGGCATTTCGACGGGCTGTCTCTCCCTCGACCTCGCCCTCGGTGGATTCGGCGTACCCAACGGACGAATCGTCGAAATCTTCGGACCCGAATCAAGCGGTAAAACCACCCTCACACTTCACATCATTGCCCAAGCGCAAAAAGCAGGCGGAATAGGGGTGTTAATCGATGCCGAACACGCCTTCGACCCCAGTTGGGCAAAAAAACTCGGTGTTGACATCGAAACTCTGCTCGTCTCCCAGCCGAGCAGCGGTGAAGAAGCACTGCAAGTTACGGAAATGCTCGTCAAATCCAATGGGGTCGATATTATCGTCGTTGACTCCGTAGCCGCACTCGTTCCCGAAAAGGAACTCAAAGGAGAAATCGGCGACTCCTTCGTCGGATTGCAAGCCCGAATGATGAGTCAGGCACTCCGAAAACTGACCGGAATCATTGCGAAAAGCAAGACATGCGTGATTTTCATCAATCAACTTCGGGAAAAAATCGGTGTGATGTTCGGCAGTCCTGAAACGACACCCGGCGGTAAGGCGTTGAAGTTTTACTGCTCATGCCGAATAGATGTCCGCAAGATTGGTCAGGTGAAAGAAGGGGAGACTGCCATTGGTCAGCAAGTCCGGGCGAAGATTGTGAAGAACAAAGTCGCTCCTCCGTTTCGGTCAGCGGTGTTCGACATGATGTATGCGAGCGGTATCAGTTACGAAGGTGACATTTTGGACTTGGCGGCGGCTCATAAAATCGTTACCAAGTCGGGCGCGTGGTACAAGTACGGCGATATGCAACTCGGAAATGGACGTGAAAAGACGAAACAGTATCTCAAGGAGAATCCCGAATTCACAGAGAAACTTCATTCGGAAATCGTTAAGACCGTCCAAGAAGGCGGAACAACCATATTCACCGAAGGCGAAGGCGGCGGCGAAGAATAATTTAGCCGGTACTCCGACGCAAAACCCCCATGCCCACGCACATATTCCAAGCCGGACTCCTCAAAAAGCAGATTGAAGCCAAGACTGCCGAAATCGATGCGGCTTACAATACCTATAAAAAGTATTTCCTGAACGAAAAAAATCACGAAATCATCCGCAATCACAACGAAGAAGAATACAAACCGGAATTCATCAACAAACTCTTCGTCGAAGTCCTCGGATACACACGCTCCTTCGACACCGCCGAAGACGATTACAACCTACGCATCGAACAAAAAAACGAAGACGACCAAAAGAAAGCAGACGCATCCATCATCGTCGACGGAAATGTCAAAGCAGTCATCGAAATCAAAGATACAAGAACCATCGACCTAAAAAGAATACAAGAGCAAGCCTTCGGATACAAAAACCATCACAAAAACGCCCTCTATGTCATCACGTCCAACTTCGAAAAACTCCGCTTTTACATCGACTACGCCGGTGAATATCTGGAATGGAATCTCTTCACACTGAACCGCGAAAGTTTCGGCTCACTCTGGATTTGTCTCGCTTGGAACAATATCAAATTCGATCTTCCCAAAAAACTCAAAACGCAATCCATCGCCAGGGAAGAAGAAATCACAAGAGACTTTTACAACCATTATCAACAATTCAAAGACGATCTCTACGCCAATCTTATCGAGAAGAATCCCGACAAAGATAAGTTAACGCTGTTTCTGGCAGCACAAAAAATTCTCGACCGCGTGCTGTTCGTAAGATTCGCCGAAGCCAGAGGACTGTTGCCGATGAACACCATCGCCCAATTCGTCATCAAAGGCTGGGAAACCGTCTGCACGGAACTTGACGACGACTATGCACTCTATGAACATCTGAAAAAATACTTTCGGCATCTGGACACCGGACACACCAACATCCAGCGGGACATTTTCGGCTTCAACGGGGGACTCTTTCGACCGAACGCAACTCTCGAGGGACTCACAGTTTCCGATGAAGTATTGCGGAAACATCTTCATGAATTGTGTCAATATAATTTTAACAGCGATATAGATGTCAACATTTTGGGACACATCTTTGAACATTCGCTCACGAAAATCGAAGAGATCAAAAACAAACTCTTGCCGCCGCATGAACGCATCCCGCCGAAAGAAGGCATACGCAAAAAAGATGGTGTGTTTTACACAAAAAATTACATCACTAAGTATCTCGTCGAGCAAACGCTCGGCAGACTTTGCGAAGACAAAAAACAGGAACTCGGTATCAATGACGAATGGTTAGACGCTATCCTGCGTGCTCCGAAAAAGCGGACGAAAAAGGTGCTGACGGAATCACATAACGATGAGCGGCTATTGCCGATAGATGAGTATCGGTCTTGGCTTTTATCCTTGACGATATGCGATCCGGCGTGCGGTAGCGGTGCGTTTCTCAATGCGACGTTTGACTTTCTGAAAGCGGAACACCGGACATTGGACGAGATGGTTGGCAAAATTGCCGGTATTTCTTTTACTTCGCATGATATTGAAAATGCGATTTTGCAAAACAATCTTTACGGTGTGGACATCAACGACGAGGGTGTCGCCATCACTCGCTTAGCACTCTGGCTTCACACGGCAAAAGCGAATCAAAAACTTTGTTTCCTCGACAAAAATATCAAGTGCGGCAATTCGTTGATAGATGATGCGAGTGTTGTCAGTGATAAAGCATTCGACTGGCACAAAGAATTTCCGCAGGTATTCGCACACGGTGGATTCGATGTCGTCCTCGGCAATCCTCCGTATTTTAACATTGAAACATTGGGCTTTCGCAATCCGCAGGCACAGTGGATAAAGGAACGCTACGCTGACATTTGGCAGAAAAAAAGCGACATACTTTTCTACTTTATCTACAAGGCATTGGAAATTTCCAAGAGCGAAGTGGGGTACATTGTTTCTAACGCGCTGTTGTTTTCTGCAAGAGCCGCTAAGTTGCGAAATTATCTTTTGCAAGATGGTCGTCTCTCGAAGATAGTTAACTTTGAGCAGTTCATGGTCTTTGAGGATGCAAGCATCACGACGGGAATGCTTATATTTAACGGAGATTTTAGCGGGGGGGCTTGCTCCCCGTTGGAAAACGTTAACGGTAAACGGGGGACAAGTCCCCCAGCTAAAACCATCCAAGCCATCGTCCTCAAAGAGAAAGACTATGACATTGACGATATTGTTAAAATCATTAACAACGAAAAGAACATTTTTACCGTCGAACTGAAAGAGAATGATGTTTTTGCTTTGGTGCCAGACACGATTGCCGTGTTGAATCAAAAAATTGATGGAGAACATATAAAACTGGAGGAATTATGTCGTGTAGGCAGTGGTATGCAAACCGGCACGAACGATGTGTTTCAATTCGATAAACTGCCTAAAAAGTTTCCTCGAAAATATATCAAAAAACGCGTTATGGGCGAAGATGTGCACAGATACCTGTTGGCAAACACGCCTGATCACTTATTATACATTGATGATGTAAAAACATTTGAGGAACTGCCCATTGCAATTCAAGAGTATCTAAAAGAACATAAAACGGAATTATCGAATCGAGCAACAGTCATCAACGAAGGTCGCCCTTGGTGGAGGTTTTCCCGTCCCGTCCACAAAAAGTTATACCATCTCCCCAAAATCTGGTGTTCCTACCGCAGTAGAGACAATGCGTTTATTCTCGATGAGACCGGCGGCGACTACATCGGTTTGACCAACACGACGGTAATTTTCGGCACCAATCCAGAATACTCGTTGAAATACATATTAGCATTGCTCAATTCCAAGTTGCTTTCGTTCCGTTACAAGTCGCTCGGCAAGCAGACGGGCGGCGGCATCTTTGAATATTTTGCGAACGCCGTTGGTAAATTGCCGATACCGAAAATTGACTTGGCGGCGCAACAACCTTTCATTGACTTGGTTGATGAAATGCTTTCGCTTCACGTTCAATTACGTGAGGGGCGCATGGAGTTTTTGGATGTTCTGCCGGATGTGTTTGCCGGCGTGAAGATTACCGATACATTGGAACGCTTTGACGAATATGATTTCAAAGATTTTTTGGATGAGTTTACGAGGCAAAAGATAGATTTTCCTGCTCAAAAGATAGTCGATTGGAAGAAGGTTTTTAGCAAGCACAAAAAACAACTGTCGCCTGTCCACGCACAAATATCCCAGACCGATAAAAAAATCGACCGATTGGTTTATGAATTGTATGGTCTCGACGAACCAGACATTTTGATAGTGGATCCTGAAGAATTGCTTTCGGAAAAGTGAAACACGATAATGTTTCACTTTTATGTGACGGGTTGAAAAAAGCGGGACTGCCGGTCTCGTTAATCATTGTTGCCCTATCTTGCAAATGCTCTGTGTAAAATCAAACGATAATTCCGAGACGCAAGCCGTGCTGACACCAGTGAAAGAACTTGCGGAGGAGTTGGATGCCTGTATCCTGTTCATTCATCATGACGGCAAAGGAGAACGAGACTCGGCGGCACAACGGGCGTTGGGAGCGCAGTCGATTATGGGCAAAATGCGGACTGGATTCCGAGTGAAAAGCCACGATGATGGAACGCATACCGTCGCAACCAGCAAGTTCAATATCGGTATGCGACCGAAAGCGATTACCTTCAAGATTGAAAAGAGTCCGACCGACCCGGAAATCGGCGTTGTTGAATATACCGACACCGAGGGTGATTTTACCGCTGATACGATGCCTACTATCACAGATAACAAAAAAGCCGTCTGTTGGCTGGAAAACTTTCTACTTGCCGGGGCTGTTGCGGTGAAAGAGATTTATGAATATGGAGACCAAGAAGGATACTCGAAAGACGTATTGAAACGGGCAAAGAAAGAACGACTGGTAGTGTCAAGGAAGGTCGGTAGTTTCGGCAAAGAGTCGCACTGGGTATGGTTCTTGCCGGAAATCTTTACCGGAATTTCGGAGAAAGAAGTAGTCGAAAACTACCTCCAAAGTTTGGACAAAATCCCCGAATCTCCCGAAGGGCGCATGGATGCTCCCTTCGGGGGAAAAATCCCCGAATTTGCCCAAGAGCGCAGCGATGCTCCCTTCGACCAGAGTCTAGAAAATAAGGAACATGGTAAAAATGCCGCTCGAAGGGCGCAGGAAAATTGTCCACAGTCGGAAAACGTGCGCCCTTCGGGAGAAATTGCCGATTGTTCGGAACCGGAATCGACCGTCGACTCCGATGGTTTTGATTGGGCAACGGGTGAGCAGATTATAGCCGTCATTCCTGTATAGTAGATGAAATTAGTGAAATACATGACATAAGAAGCAAAAAAGATGTCTGATGCAGTGATGCAGACACCTTTTTCCACGAATCTTGTCCAAAATAGAAAATGCGGTATAATAGATGCAAGGTTGATGTCGAAACAAAAACATGGACATGGAACTTTTCAAATTACTCGCTTTTTTTGAGAGTGCTCCATGTATTCGGCTCTTCCATGCAAATCACGCTCCCTACATCATTCTCTTTCTACACAGACACTTTAAGGCAATTCATAAAACACAGTGGTCGCAAGTCGAATTAGCGGCGGCACTTCGTGAATTTCAAGAGGAACTACACGAAGCCGGTTATGATGTCTTGCGGGAAGAAAAGCCCGAAAAACACATTGACTCTTGGTGTTCCGGCAAGACGCATTGGCTCCGGCGGTCGTTAGGAAAAGAATCAGAATATGTGCTCCAGTTGACTCCCGACAGTGAAGCAGTTTTGGGATTCATTGACCAACGTTTTTCCTCGGAACATGCGACCATCGGAACAGGTTCACGACTGAAACGGGCTATTGAAATGCTTGCGGAAATCGTGTTCAAGGCATCAACAGAACCTGAAGAGAAGATCAAATACCTAACAACAGAAAAGGAAAAACTTGAACAGGAAATCGAAAAAATTCAATCGGACGGAATTGTGATGCCGGAAAAACCGGAAATTCTCCGCGAAGATTTTTCGATGGCAGTTTTCATGCTCAAACAACTTCAAGGCGACTTTCGTGCAGTCGAGGAACGTTTTAAGGAGATTGCCCGGCAAGTTCATCAGAAAATTAGCGAACGAAGCGAAGTTCGCGGCGAAATACTCGATTCCGTTTTTGATGCCGACGATGATCTCAAAAACGGAGACCAAGGCGTTACCTTCCGTGAATTTTGCCGTTTTCTCTATTCCGATGCAGAGCAGGACAGGTTTTACCAAATCATCGACAATTTGAAGATGCTGGAAGCATTGTCTTCGTGTGCCGACGAGTTGAAACTCATGTCCGAGTTGATTCCTTTATTGACCGATGAAGCGGAAAGGGTGCAGAGAACAACACAGAGATTGGGTGGTTCATTACGCCGATTGCTGGACACGAAAACTTACGATCAGCGGCAACGAATCGGTGTTGTGTTGGACGAAATCCGAAAGTTGGCGGAAAAACTCGCTCCCGATCCGCCGGTTGACCGGATTGAGTGCTTCATTGAGGAAGATATGGACATTGCCGCCCCCTATATGATCAATTTCTGGACGGCATCGCAAAAATTAGAAATGGGAGAATTGACGGAAGCCGTTCATTCCGAAGAAGAAAGGAATGAAGCATTTCGGAAACTTTTGGAGATGGAAAAAATTGACCGAATAAAAATCAGAGACAACATCACGAAATATACGGCAAACAATACAACGGTATCCTTGAAAACAATCCTTGCCCAAGAAACCATCACGGCGGGTGTTCTGGAAGTGATTGTCTATTTACAGATTGCCGAAGAAGATGGGCATCATATTTATCCCACCGACGAAGAAAAAATCAAGGTTGCCCTTCGCAGCTCACCGCCGCAGTCGGTAACATTGACGATGCCCAAAATACTATTTGTACCCCCTTCCCACCGAAAGCGTAACAATGGACTATATTTTTCCTGAATACAAAGATTGGAGTATTGTTGCCGTCAAACTGCTCCGAGGTGTTCTCTATTCCGATGAAAGCCTGTCGGACTGGGGAATGTTGTCAAAATTCCGGGACGAACTACAAAATTACTTCGCGAGAATAGGGCTGAAACTTGTCGTCAGTGAGACGGAGGGATACGCCTTTCTCCGTCAGATCGAGGAAGATGACCAAATTACTGAAGATACAACTGCCGGTGTGAAGTACCAAAATATTCCCCGTCTTTTCCGCCGTAGCCGATTGAATTATGAGGCGACGATGATTTGCGTTCTTCTGCGGCAGCGGCTCCATGAGTTCGATGAACTAAACAATCTGGATGATGAACGATGTGCCATTGAGGAAGATGAACTGTTTGAAGATTGGAAAAAACTGATACCGGAGATGCCCGATGAGAAAAAATCAAAAAATAAATTTGACAAAGCGATGAACCGACTGAAAGAGATACAATTTATCAAGCCGATTGGCGAGGCAACAGGGCGATGGGAAATTCGGCGAATCATTAAGGCGAGGCTTTCATTGGAAAACTTGGAAAACCTCCGCTTACAGTTACAAGAGGCGTATTCCAAAGATAGCAGTCAATCAGCCGAGGAGGAAACCAATGGGTAAATCGACATTACGGCACCATAACGCGTTTTCTGGTATTGAAAGCGAACAATTAGTTCAACCGGCAATAGAATTACCGTTGGCAGCCGATCCGGCTGCGTCCGACGGCTTTCGGCTTCATCGTTTGGAAATTCTGAATTGGGGAACATTTGACGAACAGGTTCACATTTTTCATCTTGACGGAGAAACTGCTCTGCTTGTCGGGCAAAATGGGAGCGGGAAATCAACTCTGGTTGATGCTGTTTTGACACTTTTGGTTCCCTCTAATATCAGGAATTACAATGTTGCCGCCGGAGGCAAAAAACGTGAACGCAGTGAAGTTTCGTACATTCAAGGTGCTTGTGGTCAAGTCGGCGACGAAGACGATGAACGCAAAACAAAAAAGTCCTATTTGCGAAAAAATTCCAACAAGCCTACGATTTTATTGGCATGCTTTCGGGATGCCGCTCATGGCAAAGTCATTACGCTTGCCCAAATCTTGTATCTTGATGCAGAAGGAGCCGCAAAACATGTTTACTGTTATGCAGATAGCGGACGCTCTATTCAGGATGATCTTTATCCGATTGATTTATCTGACAGGATCGTTGCTAAGTTGAAGGAAAAAGGTTTTTCCGTATGCCGTGAATTTGAAGAATATCGGAAACGCTTTACCAAAGCCTTCCGTCTCAAAGAGAAGGCGATGGTGGTGTTCAATCAGACCGTTGCTGTCAAGGACATCGAAAAGTTGGATACGTTTATTCGGCAACACATGCTCGAATCAGATTCGTGGAAAAAGAAAATCGACCCGGTTGTTAACCATTTTGCCGACTTGAAAAATGCCTACGAAAGTCTGGTGCGAGTCAGAAAACAGTATGACCAACTGCTTCCCATCAAAAAGCATGGTAAGGATTATCGTCAAATCGAAGAAGAATACAACAAGACAAAGGGAATGCATGATGCCGGTGATGTCTTTGAGGCTCAAAAGATGCTTGATTTTGCACTCCCACAGGAGCAAGCGTATCAAGACTCATTGGAGACCGTTAACAGCAGTCTTGACTTTCTGAAAGAAGAATTGAACAAATTTCGGAAAGAACAACGGGATATTGAAATCGAACTTGCAGGCGTTGGCGGTGAACAACGTCAAATGCTGGAAATGAAAATCGATAAAACAGAGGAAGAGTACAGAAGAAAGCAAGAAGCGTCTAAACACTATTACGGTCTTTTGGAACAAATAGGAATCAAGGAACGAGCCGATAATTCTGAAACCTTCCAGCGCATACAAGAGCAGATACGGAAAAAAGAGAGAGAACTCCAACAGAAAAAAACCGAGGGACAAATAAAAAGGGACGAGTTACTTGTATCTTGCAACGATGATGTTAGAAAACTTGAAGCAGATAAAGAGGAACTATCGGCACTGGAGAAAAGACAAACCAATCTGCCCGAATCAAGTGCTGCGATGCGGCGGCAGATTTGTGAAGGCTTAAAGTTGGACGAAAAAGATTTGCCTTTTGCGGCGGAATTGATTGCTGTTTGTCCCGAAGAGTCCGCTTGGGAAGCATCTATTGAAAAGTTACTACACAACTTCGCACTCAATATCCTCGTCTCCAATGACAAGTACGCAAAAGTTTCCGAATTTGTCGAGAAACCCCAGATGCATGCTTGACCAGCGAAAAAAGGGAGGACTTTTGCATTATCAGCGGGCTGGCACTACGGTTCAAGCCCCGCCAACTGCCGAAAAATCAAAAGGCGTTTATGCAAAACTCGATATAAGAAAACATTCGCTCGAGCCGTGGCTACGAGACACGTTGAGGCGGCAATTTGACTATTTGTGCTGTGATGACGTGGATTTGTTTCAACAAACTTCTGAACGCGCCATGACGAAAAACAGGCACATCAAACACGGCAATAATCGGCATGAGAAAGATGACCGCCGCGCAGCAGTTGATCGTAGCAATTTTGTTCTCGGTTGGGACAACAAAGAAAAATGTCTATTTCTCAAAGAGCGCATCGAAGAAATACAGAGAAAAGTTACCCTGTGCGAAGAAAAACTTCGTGAGTGGGATTCTACTCTTGTACATTTACGTTTTCAAATAGGGACGGCAACAGCACTTCTCGAAATCAAGCATTTCTCAGACATTGACGAACGTCCTTCTGGTGAGGCATTGAGCGACCTGCGAGAACAGTTGCACCTATTGATCACTGGTAGCGAAGCGGCACAAAAACTGGAAGAACGGAAAAACAAAATTGAAGCAACGATTACGCTGCTGGAACAAAAATATACAGCAACGGCGAGACAACAGGGAAGTCTGGAAATGAACATCAATCAAATCAACGAAGTGATCAAAGATTGCCAAGCAACGATTGAAACATCGAAGGCAGACAGCACTTTTTTCTCTCAAGAGGCATTTTTTGAAGATTAGAATGAAAGGTTAAGAGACCATTTTGACAGTGGAATGACTGGCTGTCGAGACCGATGCCGTGAAATTAAAAGGGAATTATTAGAAAGAACAAAAGGATTGCTCTCGGCAATGGAACCGGTCAATCTGAAAATTGAATCGGCAATGGCACGCTATCTTGTGCATTTTCCCGAACACCAAACAGACCTAAACTCAACCATATCGAGTTTGAGCGGTTTTGAGCATATTCTTTCCCGGATTGAAAAGACGATTTGCCTCGCCACGAAGAAAAGTTCCGAGAATATCTGGACGACAAAGTAACCCATGAACTCCAATTTTTGGATACCAAGTTGAAAAACGAACAGCGAGAAATTCGCAATAAGATAGACGTACTCAATTCCTCACTCCAACAATTAGAATACAGTCACAGCACATACATGCGGCTCGATGTCCGCGACTCAAATGACCCACAAATCGTTGATTTCCGACGGAGAATGAGCGACTGCCTGGATTATGCGTTTGCGGCAGGTTTTTCTGTCAGTGAAGAACGCTACCAAAAACTCGCACAACTAATCACAGATTTGGAGACCGAACACGGTTGGACGGAAAAAGTTGTTGATGTTCGCCGTTGGTTTACTTTTCTTGCACAAGAACTGGATGCTGAAACGGGAGTGTGCAAAAACACTTACGAAGACAGCAGCGGTCAGTCGGGAGGGGAAAAAGCCAAACTTGCATTTACTATTCTTGTCGCTTCCATTGCTTACCAGTATGATATTGATCCAAAAACGACTCCTTCCGACCGTTTTCATTTTGTGATGGTCGATGAAATGTTCTCCAAGATAGATGATCAGTTTTCGGACTACGCACTGAGATTGTTTGAAAAATTCCGCCTTCAACTTCTCATCGTTGCCCCTTTAGATGCCAAAGCACGTGTAACCGAACCGTTTGTCAAAAAATACTTACATGTGGTAAAAGACCAGATAACCAATCGTTCACGCATCTATACGATGTCTGCCATAGAATTTGAAAAATATGCCGATGAAATCAAAGTCAACTGACTGGGTAATCCAACCGGATACGATTCGTAGGAAAGCGCTACGCCGCTACAAAGAATTTCTCCAAGCATGGTTTCACGGGAACGCGTCGGAATTGTTTCCCATGGAAATACATGGGAGGAAAAAGGTGGCATCGCAGGCAAACTGGAGCGAACTTGTCAGGCAGATGCAATTACTGCGAGAGGAATCAAAAGAGCATCGGAAACGCGGCTATCGGGTCGATTGGAAATCGATCAATTCTCCACGATTTGGAAAAAACGATTTTCCTGAACGAATTTTCATCGATACTTGCGAAGATTATCTTTTTCTCATTGAAAAGAAACAGGAATTTCTCGTTCTTGAATCGGTTGTTGTGCAAATTCGTGATTTATTTCCTGAACTTGAGCGATGTTTGGCAACTCAACTGTCGATTCTTCCCCACCTTGCCGATGACATTGAACCTCTTATTGCCCTACTAAAATTTTTCCGGGAACACCCGAAGCCTGACTGTTTTGTGAGAGAAATTCCTGCGCCGGGAGTCCATACGAAATTTATTGAACGCCCGGAAATCGAAAACGTTTTACGGCAATGGCTCGATGTAATTTTGCCGGCTTGGGCGATACGCTCCGATGAACACCATTTCGCACGGCGGTATTTCCTGCGATATGACGAACAGTTGATTCGCCTGCGGTTTCTTGATGCCGCCGTTCAGAAAAAATTGCACTTTCCTTGTTCGGATGTGTCGGTTCCTCTCCATACATTCGCCAATTTGGGGATACAAGACATTAACGTAATCATTGTAGAAAACAAAACTTCACTACTGACACTTCCTACAAGTCCGAACACCATCGCCCTTGGCGGCTTGGGATATGCCGTTACACTGCTAAAATATGCTCCTTGGCTGCGCAAGTGCCGCCTGACTTATTGGGGGGATTTGGATTCCGATGGCTTTCGTATTTTGTCCAATTTCCGAGAGATGTTTCCTGCCGTTCAGAGCATGTTAATGGAAGCGGCGACACTACAACGTTTCGAATCCCTTCTCACAAAAGGCAACGGGCAATGGCACGAGATACCTCCGTTCTTAACCGAAGACGAAAAGTCGGCATTTCTCCGATGTCGCAACGAAAATATCAAGTTGGAGCAGGAGCGGATCCCCGTGTCTGCTTTATCCCCATTGGCAAATTTCACATCTTTCGGGTAGAATATCCAAACTATAATATCCCCGTCCCGCTGTTGCATGTCCGCCACATTCCTTTCACTCATCGAAAAAATGCGTGAAGTCGCCTCTTCCAGTAGCGACAAAGGGACACGATTCGAACAACTGATTCGACAATTTCTACTCGCCGAACCGGAATGGACACAGCAATTCAAAGAAGTCGTACTCTGGAAAAACTACGAACATCGAAACAACCGACCCGATACCGGCATCGACCTTGTAGCAACCACTCACGATGACCAATACGTTGCCGTGCAGTGCAAGTTTTACGAAAACAAAATAAACAAGGCAGACATTGATTCCTTTCTCGCCTCTTCCACAAAAAAAGAATTCGTCCGCCGCATACTCGTTGCTACGACAGAACTTTCGACCAACGCTGCCGAAGCGGTACACAATCAAGCCCCACCGGTTCACGTCATCGGACTGTCCGACCTTGAAAACAGCAAAGTCGATTGGTCAACCTTTGATTCTGACCATCCGAGCAAGAAACTCAAACTCAAGCCAAAAAAAGAACTCCGACCACACCAAACCGAAGCCGTAAAAACAGTCATCGATGCTTTCCAAACTGCCGACCGAGGCAAAATGATCATGGCTTGCGGCACTGGCAAAACTTTTACATCACTGAAAATTGCCGA
>Ga0099364_10004485_pt1 | contig 21135 bp, 13 predicted proteins | sample TergutTh196P3_FD_73070 | JGI IMG/M metagenome (GOLD analysis project Ga0099364, IMG submission 73070) | Microcerotermes parvus P3 segment gut microbial communities from Pointe-Noire, Republic of the Congo - Th196 P3 | ecosystem: Host-associated > Arthropoda: Insects > Digestive system > Gut ... | reverse complement strand
ATACCTCACGGTATGCACCTTGGGGTTTCGCTATGCGGTTGGCTATGAGTACCCCCGCTCCGGACTTTCACCGGTTAGACTTGCACCATGCTCGGCACACTAACAAAAAGTGAAGCGCAGATTTAATGCGCTTCACTTTTTGAAAGAACCGGATACAGGCAATTGGTATCTATTTGACATATCAAATTGAATGTATTATGATAGACTAAGATAGTATGAAACGGCGATATTATGAGGTAAGCCATGAAACAAAGAACATCCACTCCGATATACCAAACCATATCAAATGAACTCTATGCCAAAATCAAAGCGGGCGAGTTCAGCTATGACGTACCTCTTTGTACGGAAAAAAGCATATGCGAGGAATACAATGTCAGCAGGATTACGGCAAAGCGGGCACTCAATCAACTGGAGAGTATGGGAGTCTTGTACCGCAAACGCGGTGTCGGCAGCTTTGTTGCGCATCCCGATAAGGCTGGCGCTCATCAAGCGTCATATGCCTCACAGGGAAAATCCGTATATAAAACAATAGCACTGATGATACCGTTTAGTATATCTCAGGGCGGAATCTTTAAAGCAATTGAAGTGGCGTCAGACATGCTTGCTCGATACGGGTGCTATTTCACCCTTAATATATTTAAAGCAGGATACCAAAATGAACAGGCAATGCTGGAACTGTTAAAAGAGAGTAATATAGACGGCATTGTGTATTATCCGTCAACTGCCAATATGCCGGTTGAGCTTTTGGACCAGTTCTGTGAACAAGACAAGCCGGTTATTATTTTAGACAAACCTCACAAATATCCGCAGTATAGCAGCATTGTAAGCGATAATCATAGCGGTGGGGCTTTGCTGACCGAGCACTTAATATCTTATGGTCACAGGAATATTTGCTACCTGTCACGTTTTTCTACCGACGAGGTCTTCAGTATCCGTGACCGTTACACTGGATTTTCCAAATCGCTGCACGAGAACAGAATCACCGGAAAACCGCTTTTTTATCAAATTGACGCGCCACAGGAAGGCGTCGTTGATTATCCGATGCTCAAGCATATTATTAATGAATGGAATAGAAAAGGTATCAGCGCTGTAGAATGCGAAAACGACGAGGTTGCGTTCCACGTTCATATGTGCTGCCAAAACCTTTCGGTAAAAATACCGGAAGAATTGAGCGTTACCGGCTTTGATAACATTAGTTGGGCAACGATGGGAAATACGCAAATTACTACCGTTGAACAGGATTTTGAATTGATTGGAGAAAACATCGCGGAGTTGCTTTTATTGCCGGAATATAAGCCAGAGCACCGTGTGATTTCCGTTAAGCTCGTCCCTCGGAACTCTACCGGCCCTGCACGGGATTAAGTGAACATAAATATCTTTGAACACAGGTTTTAGAAGAAAAGGTTGCATTATACAATCTCCTTTAATGTCATTTTTCGGGAATGCCCGGTAGAATCAGTCCGCCGTCAAGTTTGATGGTATTGCCGGTCATATAAGCCGCCTCATCGGAGGCGATAAACCGGACGAGATAGCCCACTTCGTCAGGGCTGCCTCTGCGCTTCAACGGGATTTTTTGAATGAAAGGGGTTTCCCGCGAAAGCTCTTCTTGCGTAAAATCGCCGCGAATGGCGGTATTACCGGGCGCTACGCAGTTAACGCGAATGTCGTAGGAAGCCATATCCAGAGCCATAGATTCCACAGAACGAATCAGGGCGGCTTTCATTCCGCCGTAGATAGCGTCCTCCGGGTGGGCGCGTAAGCCACGGGTAGAAGCAATAAAAATGATATTGCCCTTTTCGCCCCGGGCAACCATATCATTTGCCGCAACTTTGGCACAAAGCATATAGGAGCGGTAGTTGAGGTTGTAAAGGAAGTCAATGAGTTCGCCGTCAAGGTTCAGGAGGTCGTTGTGCCGGGTCAGGCCCGCGTTGCAAACCATCAGGTCGATGCCGCTGAGGTCTGTTGCGGCCTTAGCCGTTACCTCCTCGGCGACGCCGGGGTTTTGCAGCGATGCTTGATAAAAAAAGCAACGGCGGCCTTTGGATGTCACTTCCGCACACAGGCTTTCAGCCTCGTCCTGTGCGCTGTTGTAGGTGAATGCGATATCATATCCGGCATCGGACAACACACGCACAATGCCGCGCCCGATACCCTGGCTGCCGCCGGTAATAAAAGCGTTTTTGTTTATTACGGTTTGCATAAGCTAGTGTCCTCTCTTATGGAGTATTCATGGTACCATCAGGCAGGCGGGTTTGCGTCCATGTGGTTACCTCAGTTTTGCAAGGATATTTCGCGGCCAACTTCTCGTCAATGTCTATGCCGAGGCCGGGTTTGTCGTTCGCGTAGACATAGCCGTCTTTGAGCACCGGGCTGCCGGGGAATACCTCATGTAATGTCTCGTTGATGCCTGCCCACTCCTGAATGCCGAAGTTGTGGCACACCAAATCCAAATGAACATTGCCCATATGCCCCACGGGCGAGACGTCACCGGGGCCGTGCCAAGCCGTGCGTACACCGAACTGCTCACAGAAAATCGCCAGCTTGCGGGCGGGGGTTATTCCGCCAATCTGGGTGATATGCACACGGATAAAATCAATCAGACGGTTGGCAATGAGATAATCCCATTCCTTCGGGTTATTAAACAACTCGCCCATCGCAATGGGGGTGGCGCATTGTTGGCGCACCAGCTCGAACCACTGGCTTTGCTCGGGAGAGAGGATATCCTCCAAGAAAAACAGGCGGAACTTTTCCAGTTCTTTTGCAAGCTGCACCGCTTGGATGGCGGGCATGCGCTCGTGACTGTCATGGAGCAGCTCAATTTCATCGCCGATTTTGCCGCGGATATGCTCAAACAATTTTATCGCATTTCGTATATACTGGTCGGGACAGTAGTAGTCGCCGGCAAGAGAGCCGGGCGGTGTGTTCAAGCCGCTTGCCCTACCGCCGTATGCGCCCCATTGAATACGAATATGGCGAACCTTCTGTCCCATAATCCTGCGGACATTTTCCTCGACTTCTTCTAGCGAAGCGCCGCTGGCATGCCGGTAGACTGCCGCCGCTTGGCGCGATTTGCCGCCCAATAAGTCGTAGACCGGCATCTTCGCCATCTTGCCCTTGATATCCCATAGTGCCATATCCACGCCGGAGATTGCGTTGTTTTCAACCGGGCCGTTACGCCAATAAGAATTGTTGTTCATAAGCTGCCACAAATCTTCTATATCGGCCACGTTCCGCCCTTGCAACAACGGGTCGAGATAGTCCTCCACCATACATTGAACAGCTTTTTCACGATAGGCAAAGGTTGCGCAACCCAAACCGTAAAGCCCGGGTTCGCTTGTTTCAACTTTGACGACGATAAGGTTGATTCCGGCAGGCGCGGTCAAAATGGCGCGCACCTTGCGGATACGGATATTTGACATAGCTTCCACTCATTTCAATAAAGTTAAGCGTTGATAACGCAGGATGCCCCCGATAGAATTATAGAGCTTAGCATTTCACCAACGACTCCGGTGTTTGCGTCAACAGGACAGACAGTTACATGACCGGAAGCCTGATGAGCGATGATGACGAATCTTTCATCCGGGGAAAAACAAAAGTTTCTGGGGCTGTCGCCAAAGGTTGGATAGGAGCCAATGAGTCCGGGCACACCATCCGCGCCAATTTGGAAGGCTGAGATTAGATTCTTCCCCCTTATGGAAACGTAAAGCCTCGTCCCGTTTGCGGCAAAATGAATGTCGGCGGCTGTGTCCGCTTCGGTGAAAGTCCCGGTTAAAAGAGGGTAATCGGATTCCAGTCTCCAACCATCTTCTGTTTTTATATAACAGACCAAACTCACACCCATCTCCATGACTGCAAAAAAACGATTGCCATCGGGATGAAAAGCCATATGTCTTGGGCCGCCGCCCGCTGGCGCAATGATGGCGGGATTTATTGCATCAGGTGCAAGGGCGCCGTCTTCTTGCTGCCGATAACAGAACAGCTTGTCCGCGCCAAGGTCTGCGGCAATTAATAGGTTATCGCCCGGAACGGGGTTGACGGAATGGGCATGGGGGGCTGATTGACGATTTAAGTTTGGGCCGAAGCCTTTATGCTGAACCTCGGCAACAACCTTGCCAAGCGAGCCGCCAGCAAGAATTTCCACGCCAAAAATATTGCCGGATGAATAGTTCGCGGCATAAAGATAGCCGTTCATTTCGGCGATGTGGCAGGTATGCGCGCCGGAAATTTCCACGCTGTTGAGATATGCCAGCGCCTTATCCGCCCCCACTAACAATGCAGAGAGTTTGCCAGCATTTCCAATTTCATTGGCAGCATATAGAAAATTCCCCGCACGAATCAAAAAGGATGGGCTTTCGCCGCCGTAATAGGAAGCCCCGTGGGATAGTTCGCCACTGCTTGCATCAAAGCGGAGAAGATGGATTCCTTTGTCTTTCGGATCTTCAGTATAACATCCAGCATAAAAAGTGTGAATCATACCGCTTCCTCCGCCTTTTTTCAATGATGATTACGCATGATTACAGTCTATCATATCGCAATAAGAAATACTACTGTTTCTCTGAATAACAAGCGGATTTTCACATCAAATTTTTGCTGCTCGGAGGATAGAATTTTGTGCGAATTGCGTAGTCGTAGCGCTTAAAATGTGATCATTAATACCGGGCAAGCAATGCCTTTTCCCGGTATTTCTGCGAAATACGTCCAAACGCTGCTTGTTGAGAGAACCCAACCCCCTAAATCCACCGGGCTGTCCCGGTGGATTTTTAAGCCGCTCCGCGTCTGCATCGCCCCTGCGGGATGAGTTCGGGTAAGGAGTGTGTTCACAGAATCGCAACATATATAAATACCCCTTTCAGAAAAATGTTATCGGTTGTGCGCGTGCCCTTGCGCCTGTGCGGAATCCCTGTAACCAAGAAACCGCCGGACATTTTGCTGTGCCGTCAGCACTTCCAGCATATAACTTTTTTTAGAACCCCGCTCGGCATAAACATCTTTGGTCTTGATATACACGCCGATATGTTTTTGCAGTTCGGATATTTCGCCCAGCCGGATATTTATTTCATCAATCCGGCTCTGGCCGCTGCCGTAATCATCCTTCGCCGCCTGTGCCGCTTCGCTCAGTTTTTCCAGTTCGTCAAGGCCGTTTTCCTGCAAAAATAGCAGGGTCTTGGCCGCTTGCTTTAGGTTAAATGTTTTCGCCCAGCGCTCATAACCGGGCGAATTTTGTGCCTTGATAGAGTTTTGAACGTCAATCCATAGGCTTTTCCTTTGAGGAATCGGCGGCGATATTACTACCGGAACAGGTGGCCCCTCATGCTTGCCCGCGATTTTCTGACGGATGGCATCCTCTGAAAAATCAGCGGAAAGGGAACGCAGCCGGATGAATTTCTTTTGCCCCGGCGCCTTGATTGAAATGTGTGTACCCCGCTTAACCTCACAGCCCGCGCCGCCGAGAAGTTTTATAAACACCTCAAAGCTGCCCGGATTTTTTGAAAGCACATCGGATATGATTACCTCTAACTTTTGCCTTGCGGTCGGCTCTTTCGTTTGAGGATTATTTTCCAGCCATTTGCCGTAATGCTCACGGTTCGGCTTGGGGTTCTCGATTATGGACAAGCTGTTTTCGATGCAGATAATGTCGCTCAGATGGCGAAGTGCTATGCTGCTCCCCCAAAAGTTCCTGTATTTTTTCTCACAGTCAAGGCTGACCGCATCAAAAATTATATGATTATGGATATGCGATTTATCAGTATGGGTAGCCACTATAAAAGCGTGGCCGCCCTTTGTCCACCGACTTGCTAAATCATAGCCGACCTCATTTGCTTTTTCCGGTGTAATTTCCCCCGGCTTGAATGATTGCCGCACATGATAGGCCAGCACATCGCCCCGATATTTACGGCCTGTCTTTGCGGTATATTCCTGTTTAGACATTAGGAAATCTATGTGGGCGCTGCGCGGGTCGCACTCATTAGCGGTGATTAAACTGCCGTCAGTTTTTTCGGGATTGACAATATAGTCATTTAAATCGACAACAGTCTAACATTATGATGTTGCTCCTGAAACGTGGGAAACCGCGCAGAAATGCCGGAAAGTCAAGCGACGCCGGAACTCCACAGGCAACCCAAACCCACTGACGGGGCTTGTGTTCTGTGCTGATTGTGGGTTTCGCCTATACAATCATCGCGGATCTCTCGCCTACAAATACGATTCGCAGGATTCCTACGCCTGCGGCAACCAAACTAAATACCCGCAGAAATGCACAATGCACTATATCAGAACCTCTACGCTGAACACGCTTGCACTGGATGCAATCCGCGCTGTGAGCGGATTTGTGAAAGAAGATGAAGCCGAGTTTGTGCGGTTGGTGCAAGATACCCACAACCTCCAGAATGCTGAGACAGCAAAGGTACAGCAGAAGCAGCTTGCGAAATCCCAAAAGCGGCATTAAAGACTTGGATTCGCTGATTAAACAGCTTTTCGAGAGCAAATCGGAAGGTTCACTTTCAGCGAAGCGCTTTGAAATCCTAACGGCTGAATACGAAATCGAGCAAGAGGATTTGGAGTGTCAGATTGCGAAGTTGCAGGCAGGGCTTGAGGTTTATGATGCCGAGAGCGGCAATACCGAGCAGTTTATCAAGCTGGTGCGGAAGTATACCGAAATCCCAGAACTGACGCCTACAATTCTCAACGAATATATTGAGAAAATCGTTGTATTGAAAGCGGATAAATCCAGCGGTCGCATTATTACCGCAACCGCGATAAAATCCTTGCGGAAAAGGCGGCGAAGCAGAATGTGGACCGGATTCTGTTCGGCGCACCGAAGCAGATGAAAAATCTTGAGCGGGATGCTCGATAGCAGCAATGTTTTTCACAGCGGCGAAGCCGCACAGCAGACGTCATCGGCGGCTTAGAAAGAGGGCGCGGAGGCGTCCTCTTTCTTCGGGGGTCTGGGGGTTTACCGCCAGCAAGCAAGCCTCGGTATATACCGAGGCTTGCTTGCCGCCACCGCGCGCGAGGATTGATTCGGGCGATATCGAACGAGTATGCATTTTCAAGATGCCGTATGAATATCTGATACCATATACCGATGGTATTAGCGCAGGTGGGGATATTTCCTGTTTGATTCGCCTTGCTTTATATTTGCAAAAAACATGCCTGTGAAACCCCAACATGTTGAAACGAAAAAGAAATCCTCACTACTACTAATCGCGTACAGAAACCATATCCACATATACGGTTGTATCTGACGACTGCACATTTTTTGTTCCGGTTACGCGAATCTTGATCGTATGTTGCCCCCTTTGAAGCCCAGATTCTTCATATAATGTCAGCCTGTCAACTCTGTCCGCGCTATAGCAATCTACATTTGTTTCATTGCCGTTGTCAACTGAAACCGCGAATATCCCTAAATCGTTGGCTTTTGAGCCAACGATGCTAAAACCTGTACCGTAAAATTGAATCGTAACGTATGAATCTGCCGCTGAGGAGTAGTGCCGATCATAATCCCAACAGCCTTCATCATATACGTAGTCCCAGTCACCGGCATAATTCATCTGGTTAAGCCCAGAGCCGATTTCTGAGTCGTTAATTATGCGGTTGTTGGTAAGAGTGGCATCATTTATAACAAATGTGGTTATGGAAAGAGGGGGAACTGTTGTAACAAGCTGGCCTAAAGGAGCAAACATATCCGCTAACTGTGCCATATCTTCATCAGGCGAGGTTCTGTACACGTTGATGAATCCAACATTAGCAAATTTTGTCAAGTCGAACAAGTAATCTTGTTCAACGGTATCGGTATTTTTAACTACAAATACTGCCTTACGAGTCGCGTCGTCATACGCTGCCAGAACGTTGTTGTCGTAGTAGCCGGTATTACCAACATTGCTTCCGATAAATGTGTATCCAGGGCGGATGAACTTGGTAAACTGACCAAATGCGTAATAGCCCTTTGTTATTGCGAAATTGCCAGGTTCATCAAAGCTAGCATGTATAAGACCAAAATTACCGCTATTAACCTCGTTTTCAACGATTTGCCAATATACCCATGCATGTGGCTGCATATCTTTTAAGTCAATAAAAACGCCGTCAGCCAACTCCATGCTTAACATAATGTTATCGTGATTATGAATGCTACTCCCGCCGTATGTTTGCTCGGACATCCATAATCTTTTGTTTTCATGCTTCGCAAATACTTTTAGCTGTTCCCGCTCCGAGCCGTAATAAACATGAGTGTTCAATTGTTTAATGTAATTCTGAGAGGTTTCATCGTATGTAAGATAAGTAGATTCTGCCCAGTTTATATTCATTTCTTCTGGGGCACTAATCTCAGATGATAATCCTTTAGAATCAAGACTTCTGCCTACCGCAGTTATTACCTCATTTTGCTTGTCCTTTGTGTAATAACAGCCTTCTTGATCCCCTCCCTCACTCCATACAGCGAAAGAGGACGGCTCGTTGAAAGGGGATACAGTGGTAAAGGTTACTCCCAAACTATCGCGGAAATACTTTATCACCTCTGTAATATATTCCGCATAATCCTCCGTAGCGCCATCCTGAAGATTATTTGTGAACCCACCCGGTGAACCAGATGTGCATCCCGAATTTGTCATCCAGTATGGCGGCGAATTTAGGAATGCTTCCGTTATACTTGCGCCCCTGCTGACGGCTCCTAGAAACATCTCTCTTTGACCTGCATCAGCAGACCAATCATATTGACCTCGAGAAGTTTCGTAACCTGGAATTTGCGCTCCTGGTCGCATGTGATTATGGTCAGGGTTATCACCGCCACCGATATTGTACCTCACGATATTTAGTTCAAGGCCATCTTGTCCAAATATTTTATCAAGAAGGTCATTCTTTAAGGCCGTATCAGCCCAATTGCCACACGCGTTTCCCCACCAGGATAATGATGTTCCCCAGCCTTCAAAAGTCTGATATCTGATAGTAGGATCAATGGTTACTAATGCTTGTGCTTTTATTGACATAGTTTTTGCTCCTCCCTATAATCCTAAAAATCCAGTGCGTACATTAGTAAAGCAACATCAAATCATATTCCTTCACCTCTATTCTCTGATTGAAAGGTTATGCTGGCATCAATTATTATCAACCTCCCTATAGGTATAGTACAAATATGACGTAACTAATCGCGTACAGAAACCATGTCCACATATACTGTTGTATCTGACGACTGCACATTTTTTGTTCCGGTTACGCGAATCTTGATCGTATGTTGCCCCCTTTGAAGCCCAGATTCTTCATATAATGTCAGCCTGTCAACTCTGTCCGCGCTATAGCAATCTACATTTGTTTCATTGCCGTTGTCAACTGAAACCGCGAATATCCCTAAATCGTTGGCTTTTGAGCCAACGATGCTAAAACCTGTACCGTAAAATTGAATCGTAACGTATGAATCTGCCGCTGAGGAGTAGTGCCGATCATAATCCCAACAGCCTTCATCATATACGTAGTCCCAGTCACCGGCATAATTCATCTGGTTAAGCCCAGAGCCGATTTCTGAGTCGTTAATTATGCGGTTGTTGGTAAGAGTGGCATCATTTATAACAAATGTGGTTATGGAAAGAGGGGGAACTGTTGTAACAAGCTGGCCTAAAGGAGCAAACATATCCGCTAACTGTGCCATATCTTCATCAGGCGAGGTTCTGTACACGTTGATGAATCCAACGTTAGCAAATTTTGTCAAATCGAACAAGTAATCTTGTTCAACGGTATCGGTATTTTTAACTACAAATACCGCCTTACGAGTCGCGTCGTCATACGCTGCCAGAACGTTATTGTCATAGTAGCCGGTATTACCAACATTGCTTCCGATAAATGTGTATCCGGGGCGGATGAACTTGGTAAACTGACCAAATGCGTAGTACCCTTTTGTTAATGCAAAATAAATCGGTTCGTTAAATCCCGCTTGGATTAACCCCCAATTATATTCATCGACTTCATCCTCCACAATTTGCCAATATACCCATGCACATGGCTGCAAATACTTTAGGTCGGTAATGATGCCGTCAGCTAATTGCATACATAATGAAATGTCATTGTGATCATGTACAATGCTTCCGCCATAGGTTACCTCTGACATCCACAGCCGTTTCTTCTCTTTCTTCGCCATTGCTTTGACTTGCGCCCGTTCAGAGCCATAATACATATGGATGTTCAGTTGCTTCAGATACCCCCGGGATGTTTCATCATAAGCATTGTAGGTGGCTATAGTCCAATCGATATTCATTTCTTCCGGAGCACTTATCTCTGTTGTCAATCCCTTTTCTTCAAGATTGACGCCCAATGCAGTTACTACTTCATTTTGCTTGTCCCTTGTGTAGTAGCATCCTTGTTGATCGTGTCCTTCTTTCCATATCTGGTATGCGGATGGTTCATTGATAGGGGATATCGTCGTGAACGTTATTCCCCAGTTGTCGCGGAAATACTTTAACACATCTGTTATATAGTCTGCAAAGTCGCCGGTTGCGCCATCCTGTAGATTATTTGTTTCTCCGTTTACCGAACCTGCTGTACACCCCGAGTTAGTTAGCCAATATGGCGGCGAGTTTAGAAATGCTTCCGTGATGTTTACGCCCCTGTCAATTGCTCCATGAAGCACCTCTCTCTGACCGGCGTCTACTGTCCAGTCAAATTGCCCTTTAGCAGTACCGTAACTGGATATCTGCGCCCCCGTCCGCATATGATTATGGCCGGGACTATCACCGCTGCCGATATTATATCTTACAATATTTAAGGCAAGCCCGTCCTGCCCGAATACTTTGTCTAGCAAATCATTTTTCAAGGCCGCGTCCGCCCAGTTGCCGCATGCGTTTGCCCACCAAGATAAGGATGTGCCCCAACCATCAAAGGCTTGATATCTGATAGTAGGATCAATGGTTACTGATACCTTTGCTTTCCCTGACATATTATTTATCCTTTCCATCAACCATGTGGCTATCCAATCATTATATTATTCCAGCCTTAATCCCTTATCCGCGAATCCTTCGCCGGAAACCGTCAAGACCGAATGTTCGCCCACTTTCACCAGAATATATGCGATTGCGCGGCCACGATAGACTCGTCGATAAGGGGCCGAGTACTCCAGCAGATCGCTCAAGTCACCGTTTTCGATACCCAGCAGCTTGCCGTTCTTCACATTGTAATGGAGTACCGCGGAGTTGTCCGCGCATAGGTTGCCATCTTTGTCTTGGATGGCGGCTTCAACCTGAAACAACCTGTAAGCGCCCTGAATAGAGGGAGTTTTCCAGATTGACAGGGCAATCTGCGTGGCCTTGCCATAATCTGCCTCCTGATTCTTGATTGCTTCGCCGGTCCACATAGACTTGCGCTCATAGAACCTGGGTTTTTCATTGCCCGCAGTGTCCAATATCCCGGCTTGCGAACCGCGAATCGGCCAGCCGCGTGCTTCACCCAGAAAGTCTACACCCGCCCAAAGAAATTGGGCGGAGATGAAATCGTTATTTTTTACCGCCAGCCATAATTCTTCATCATGGGTGTTTTCGCTGCCTATAATCGGCAAATCGGGGAACCGGGCGTGATCCTGCTCATAGTGATGCTCCCTGTAGTTATAGCCCACAATGTCAAAGGAATCAAAAAAACCGATTTGAGAAGATAATTCCGGGAAGGCTGCCGCTGCCAGAACCGGGCGCGTATCATCATGTTTTTTAACAATTGCCGTCAGTTTTTTTGCAATAACGCTCAAACGCTCTGCGTTGGGTTTATCATCGCTGTAAACCATCTCCTGCGCAGGTTTGTCTAAGTCATTGTTCCCTGTCATTTCCTCAAAAAGAGGATGTACATATGGGTCGTTGGGATAATCTATCTCGTTGCCGATACTCCACATAATGACGGAAGGGTGGTTCCTATCCCGGATTACCATATCCGATAAATCCCGTTCATGCCACTCATGAAAATCTTCGTAGTAGCCCTGATGCACCGGCGGATAGACATTGTGGCCCAAGGTCCATTTGTTCTTGCAGCCCTCCCATTCGTCAAAGGCTTCGCCCATCATCAGGAAGCCCATCTCGTCGCAAAGATCGTACAGTTCGGGCATATGAGGATTGTGAGCGGTGCGGATGGCATTACAGCCCGCATCTTTTAGCTTTTCCAGACGTCTGCGCCAGACGTCGCTCCATACGGCGGCCCCCAGGCAGCCGGCGTCATGATGCACGCAAACCCCCTTGATTTTCATGGATATACCGTTGAGATAGAAGCCTGTGTCGGCGTCAAAACGGAAGGTTCTGAGTCCCACGCGGATCGGCTCGCACAGCAGTTTGCCGCCTGACTTGATGGAGAGCATATAGAGATTTGGTTCATCCACAGACCATAAGCGCGGATTTTCTATGTAAGCGGCGAAATCAATTTCACGGATGGCATTAACGGTCCATTCATGTTCGCCAAAAGAAATATTAATCGGGCTGGAAAGCTTGCCTTCCAAATGAGCTTTAACGTAGATTTGCTCACCGTCATAGGTAAACACCACACTGTCGCTGGGAATATATGGGCCGCTATGGGTTAACAGCTTTACCTTACGGTAAATACCGGAGCCTGTAAACCAACGGGAATCCGCGATGTCGGTGTGATTTACCTTGACCGCTACGAAATTGCGGCCTTCCCGCCGCACAAAGGGCGAAATGTCGTGAGTGAAGCTTATGTAACCATTTGGCCGCTTTCCGAGGTAGTATCCATTCACCCATACTTGAGCGTTTTTATAAACACCGTCAAATGTTATGAAAGCGGTTTCAACATCGGAATCAACAGTAAATCCGGCCCGATACCAGCCAATTCCACCCGGCAAGTAGCCGGTTCCGCTAGAGTGCTCCTTGGAAAATGGAAAACCAACAGACCAGTCGTGAGGGACAGCAACATCGGCCCAGGCACTGTCGTCGTAGATACGGCCGAAAGCTTCGGGCACATCCTCGCGGATAAACTTCCAATCTTGCAGCAAAATCGATTTCATGTTTTTTACCCTCTTTACAAATTTGCAATACTATAGTATAGTTACATTAGTTATAGCTTAGGCGAAATGAAATGTCAAGAAGAATTTTGAAATAGGTTTCATAATTTTTACGGAGGCAATATGGCGTCGGTTACAATTTACGATATAGCAAAGGAAGCGAGGGTCAGCCCCGCCACGGTTTCGCGGGTGCTGACAGGGAATGCCAGGGTGAAACCCTCAAAGGAAAAAGAAATTCGCAATTTAATGGAACAATACAACTTTTATCCTAATGCCATGGCTCAAAGCCTGATTGCCGGTCGTTCGCGCTTGATTGGTTTAATTACCGCCGATATCCGCAATCCCTACTATGCGGAGCTCTGCGTCGCCTGCGAGGTTGCCGCAAAAAACATGGATTACCGGGTGCTTTTGTGCAATGTTTTTGACGATAACGCCGTGGAGGAGGATTGTCTGGAAATCTTCGCCGCCCAAAGGGTTGACGCGGTAATCCAGCTTGGCTGCCGGGTGGATGCCCTTGCCGGCGACTCTGACTATATCCAAAGGATTAACAGGCTTGCCGTTCCCTTTATCAGCACTGGAAAGCTCGAGGGCAGTAAGGCCTATTCATATGGTGTGAATCAAGCGGAAGGGCTCCGAATCGCATTTGAGCATTTGCATGCTTTAGGGCATGAACGCATCGCCCTGCTGGGAGGCAGGCTCAATGTGCGCCCCACATATGAAAAATGGACGAAGTATATCTATTTATTAGGGATTCACGGTCTCCCTTTGAGGCCGGGCTACGTGCAGGAGGGCTCGTATGATTTTTTCGGCGGCGTCGAGTGCATGAACCGGCTCCTTGCGCTGGAGGAGCCACCGACAGCTGTAATTACTATCAATGACTATGTGGCGATGGGGGCGCTTTCGGCTATTAATGCCAAAGGACTGAACTGTCCGGCCGATGTTTCTATAATAAGCCACGATAACACATTCCTGGCCAAAACAACTACGCCGCTGCTAACCTCTGTTGATTGTTGCTACGAGCAGCTAGGGGAAGGGCTGGTTTCTACCGCCATGAAGCTGATTGACGGCGAGGAAAACGTTCCAAATGAAGTCTGTTTAACTCCGGCCTTATCCCACGGTGGTTCCTGTTCATCTCCGCCTGTGTAATAACGAAGTGACAATTTTAACAAAAATATCTGAAATCCATTGTAGCCTATTGACATTCCGTTGATTTTAGACTATTCTTATTTTAATCACTCTTATTTTTTTGCTCAATTATGAAACCCATTTCAAATTATAGGAGTAACATATGAATACGTTCAACCGTTTTGGGAGAAATCTGATTAAATATCGTGCCCTGGTGATTATGTGTCTGCCTACCATAATCTTCTTCTTCATGTTCAGTTATATGCCTATGCCGGGAGCGTATGTTGCGTTTACACAGTTTAATTATGCGGATGGAATTTTCGGCTCAAGGTTTATTGGTTTTGAGAATTTCCGGTTCCTGTTTGTCTCCGGGCAGCTTAGCTTGCTTCTCCGCAACACCATTCTTTACAATCTCGTATTTATCCTATGGGGCAACGTAATCCAGATGACCGTCGCCATAATGCTTAACGAAATTAGACTAAAGCATTTCCGCAAGGTCAATCAGTCCATTTTATTCCTTCCATATTTTATCTCCGATGTTCTGGTAGGGCTGCTTGTCTATAATCTCATTAACTTTGATTTCGGTTTCATCTCCAACTTAGTCCACAGCCTTGGCGGCGAGATGCCAAAAATCTACTCAACCCCCGAAGCCTGGCCTTTTGTCATAACGGTAGTCCACACATGGAAGTTCACGGGATATGGCAGCATCATATACTTTGCGGCTATTATGGGGATAGACGCCGAAATCATGGAGGCCGCCCGCGTTGACGGGGCAAACGGATGGCAGCGAATCAGGCATATCACGCTTCCCTGCCTCAAGCCCACCTTCGTTTTATTGCTGCTCTTTGCTTTGGGGGGAATCATCCGCGGAAACTTCGGCATGTTCTATAACCTGGTCGGGCTCAACTCCATGCTCTTTGAAACCACGGACATTATAGAAACTTATGTCTACCGCTCTATGATGAACAACTTCAACTTCTCGCAATCAAGCGCGGTGGGGTTATTCCAGTCGGTGGTTGGATTTGGAATTGTTGTCGCGGTGAATGCGATTATAAAAAAAGTAGAACCGGATTATGCGCTGTTCTAAGAGAGGAGGGGCATACGTGATGAAGCGGCAAAAGATAAAGCTTGACCCCATAGATTTTACAATAAGAGGCACTACATATGTGGCAATGACAATAGCATCCGTTATCTGCCTCGTACCGTTTTTGCTGCTGCTCGGGTCCTCCTTTACCTCGGAGGGCAGCATACGTACAAATGGATTCAACATCATCCCCCGGGAATTTTCCACCCATGCCTACGAAATTCTCTTAATTGCCCCAGAGCAGATGATCGGCGCATACATCGTGACCATTTCAATGACCGCCGTCGGTACTGCCGCCGGACTCTTTCTCATCGCTATGACCGGCTATGCGTTGTCCAGGCGGGATTTCCCGTTCCGCAACCAAATCTCCTTTTACATATATTTCACAACGCTGTTTAGCGGAGGGCTTGTTCCCTTCTACTTATTGGTGGTAAGAACGTATAACCTGCGCGATAGTTATCTCGCGGTTTTGCTGCCCCTCATGCTCTCGCCGTGGCTGATTATTCTTATGAAAAACTTTGCCAAAGCAATCCCCTTTGAGATCACAGAATCAGGCAAGATAGACGGAGCCACGGATTTCAGGATTTTCACCGCATTGATTTTACCCATGCTTACCCCTGCCCTCGCTACCATTGGGTTATTCTTAGCCATAGGCTATTGGAATGAATGGTATTTTTCCTCCCTTTTCCTGACATCGAATGTCACTTACAGGCCGCTTCAATTTCATTTATATAATATTATCAACAGGGTGGAGTTCATGCGCAACTCTATTGCGGCCGCCCAAATACCACCTCATGAATTACCGGGCGAATCATTAAAAATGGCAACTGCGATGCTTGCCACCGGACCTATTATCTTCGCCTACGCATTCGTTCAGAAGTATTTTATTGCCGGTATTACAGTCGGCGCCGTTAAAGGTTAGTCAACAGGCAGCATACTTGTCTGTTAGATAAATAAACAGGAGGTATTAAAATGAAACGACTGGTAGCAATCCTGCTTGCGTGCGTTATGCTGGCTGCGGTTACGGCCTGTGGATCCAGAGCACCCGACATAAATAACGGCGGAACCGCCATGACAAACAATAATAATGATGCCGCCGCTCCCGCAAACGACGCCGGCGAACTTCCCTTTGTCACTATCAATTATTTGGTAACAGGTGATATGCCTAATGACAAAACCATGACCGAAGGCTTGCCCGCCCTCAACGAGCTCTTGCGGGAAAGGGTCAATGCCGAACTAACAGTGCGCTGGTTCGGTTGGACCGATTTAGTCTCCAACATTAATCTGGCGCTCGCCTCCCAGAGCGGCGACCTTGATTTGGTGGCTACAGCCACAAACTGGCTGGATGCCTGGTCGAATATACAAAGGGGCGCGTTTTACGCCATGGACGAGGAATTTATTGCGGCCAACGCGCCTCTAACCTATGCGCAGGTTCCTGCCGCTCACTGGGAGGAATGCAAGTTTGAAGGCAGCATCTATATGTTCCCTGAAGACAACTTCTCACAATGGGTCAACCACGGCTGGACATACCGCGGCGACTGGGCCGGAGAGGCCGGCCTTAACAGCGGCGTTCAGAGCTGGGATGACTTAACTGTTTATATGCAGTATGTTAAGGATAACAAGCCCGGCGTCACGCCCTGGAGCGTAAACGGCGGTATGGACGATGTGAATAACGTTTTTAAGGGTTGGATTACCTCCTATTCGCCCCATATCAGCATTGACGGCATGCGCGTTGATTTATTCTATGCCGAAAGCGCCGAAAACCCCTATAGGCTTTCCAGATATATTCTGGAAGACGACGGGCTGATCGACTTCGCCAGAAATCAAATGGATTGGGATAACAGAGGCTTCTGGGTCGAAGACGTGCTGAACAACAGTTCCGCACAGCAATATGAGGATATGCTGGGAGGCACGAACAGCGTGATCCGGCAGCACACGAACGGCTTTAGGGATAATGCGAAACGGATTGAAAATGAACAGCCCGGCTCCGATTTGCAGTTTTATTGGTTTGGCCAGGAAAACAACAATCTGGTGGGTATGCCTATATTACATGGCGCAATGGCAATTGCGGCAACATCGAACAACCCGGACCGCGCCGCCCAGGTGTATGACCTTATCAGAAATGAAGAACCTTTTTACCGCATCATACGCAATGGCTTCGAAGGCGAGCAGTTTATACTCAGGGAAGACGGAAGAACCTATGATCGCCCCGCCGGCTTTAACATGGATACCGATACGATTTACTTCAATTGGTGGTGGGGCCGCAATGACGACCTTGAGCTTATCAGCAGCATGGAATCCACAGAAAAATACAACGTTTTGAAGGAAGCTTACAATAGAGTTGCAATCCCATTCCCCTATGGCCGTATCGTTTTTAGCCATGATCCTATCAACACCGAGCTGGATAACCTTTCAAATGTCTGGGCCACTTATGCCCCGCGCCTGGTTTTCGGTAAATTCACCGACCCGGAAGCCTTTGTAGCAGAGTTCAGGCAGCAGCTTATAGCCGCCGGATATGAAAGGGCAATGGAGGAAGTGGAAAGGCAGTTAATCGCCGTTTACGGATAATCTATAAAAATGTCAAGCGGATCAATCATACGTATGTTATAATGAATTGACATCCGGCCATAACATAATCAGGAATAAAGCAGAGGGCTTAAGGAAGCGCGGACTTCCCCAAAGCCCTCTGCAACTGCGGCTATATACAAATTATCCGGGGGTAATTACCATGTATTTAACCATCCAAAAGCTGGAAAAGCATACCCATCTTCTGCGGGGCTACCGTTACACAGATACCCGGCCCCTTACCCCGTTCACCTCTATGGAAGGCAATAAAGGAGCCGATGCATTATATATCACTTGCCCGGAGACGATAGAAGGTCCCGAACTGAGCCTTGACGACAGCTTTTACGGCAGGGACCGCTATCTATGGCTGCGAAAAACGGTCCGCCTGCCCGAGCGGCGGGATGGCTGCGAGATAACCGGCCTGTTCGACTTCGGTACAACAGGTCATGGCCATAACAGCGGTTTTGAATCCCTTTTATATGTAGATGGGGAGCCGTATCAAGGCGTGGACAGCAACCACGGCGACGTTAATTTTGACGGCATGGCCGGACGTGAGATTACGATGACCTTCCTGCTCTGGACGGGATTGGAAGGCGGCGGCCCTAAGAAAACCCAATACCACCGGGTGAAGCAGGCGGAAATCGGCTACCTGCACCAAGATACGGACGCGTTCTTCTATTACTCCCATGCCATTGTAGAGACGATCAAGCTCCTGCCCGATACCGCCCCGGAAAAGCATGAGCTCACCGCCGCCCTTGACAGGGCGTATGGCCTGATTAACTGGGATGACGACAAATTTTATCCGGCCGTCTCCCGCGCCTTGGAATCCTTGGAAAAAAGCCTGAACGCCATGAAAAAGAACTCAAAAATCACAGTCAACGCGGTGGGGCATACCCATATCGACGTGGCATGGCTTTGGCGGATAAAACATACCAGAGAAAAATGTATGCGCTCTTTCTCCACCGTACTGCGGCTGATGGAGGAATTCGACGACTATCTTTTCCTGCAATCACAGCCGCAGCTCTACCAGTATGTGAAACAAGACTACCCTGCGCTATATGAGAAAATGAAAGCAAGAATTTCAGAGGGCCGCTGGGAAACCGACGGGGGCATGTGGGTGGAGGCCGACTGCAATATCTCCTCCGGGGAGGCGCTGGTGCGCCAGTTTGCCCACGGCATCTCATTTTTCCGGGAGGAATTCGGCAAGGACTGCGAATACCTCTGGCTGCCGGATGTGTTTGGCTATAGCTGGGCGCTGCCGCAGATTCTGGCGCAATGCGGATTGAAGTCATTCATCACCACGAAAATCAGCTGGAACCAGTATAACTCCATGCCCAACGACCTGTTCAAATGGCGCGGGATAGACGGCACGGAAATCCTCACCTATTTCATCAATACGCCGGAGCCCGGACATCCGGAGGACTCCCGCTTCTCCACCTACAACGGCTTGCTGACGCCGGAAACCGTCAGCGGAAGCTGGCGGAAGTTCCGCGATAAAGACATCTCTAACGAGACCATGATTAGCTACGGCTACGGCGACGGGGGCGGCGGTGTGAACCGCGATATGCTGAAAATGCGCCGGGTACTGGATAAAATCCCCGGGCTGCCAAATGTGAAGCCGTCTACAGCCGGGGCGTTTTTGCGGTGCGCGCATGAGAGCGTGGACAGCACCGACCGCTATGTCCACATATGGGACGGCGAATTATATCTGGAGTACCACCGCGGCACGTATACTTCGCAGGGGGCAAGCAAGCGTTACAACCGCAAGCTGGAGTACGGAATCGCCGAAGCGGAGTGGTTATCCTCCACGGTGCTCCTGTCCGGCGGGGAATATCCGGCGCAGGCGCTCCACGACGCTTGGGAGTGCGTGCTCCTGCATCAATTCCATGATATGATCCCCGGCTCGTCCATCCGGGAGGTTTATGAGGATACCGAGAAAGCTTACAGCGAAACGATGGCAAGTGTGGACACCCTTGCCGGGAAAGCTATGTCGGCGATAACCACGCCGGAAGAAAACGCATTCACGCTCTATCATTCCGGCAGCTTTGGGCGGGAGGATACGGTGTTCATACCCATCTCCGGTGACGGCGGCTTCTTTGACGGCGATACCCTCCTGCACGCGCAGAAGCATCCGGACGGATGGCTTGTAACCGTAAAGCTTGAGGCCTTTTCCATGAAGACCATCCGCTTTGTTCCCGGTGAAACCCAACACATGGCAAGCAACTTTGCCGTGAATCTTACAGCCGGTACGGCGGAGTCCCCGCTGTACAGCGTTGTGTGGAATGAAAACGGCGACCTCACAAGCATCTATGACAAGCGGAACAGCCGCGAAGCCTTATCCGCCCCCGCCAACATACTTGAGCTGTACGAAGACAAACCCCTTGCGTTCGACAATTGGGACATTGACATCTACTACACCCAAAAGCGGGAGGTGGCCGCTATGCTCGCGCCGCCGGAATTGATCGAAAACGGCCCTGAACGCTGCATTATTCGCTTTGCGCACAGCTACAACAAGTCCTCATTCACGCGGGACATGATCCTCTACCACAGCTGCCCCCGCATCGACTTTGTGTCTGCCGTCGAGTGGGCGGAGAAGGACAGGCTCCTGAAAGTCGCGTTCCCTGTGGATATCCGCGCGACGAAAGCAAGTTATGATATCCAGTTTGGGCATGTGGAGCGCCCGGTGCATTTTAATACCAGCTGGGATTGGGCGCGCTTTGAGGTTGTCGGGCACAAATGGGCGGATATCTCCGAATCGGATTATGGCGTGAGCCTTCTCAATGACTGCAAATACGGGTACAGCGTCAAGGATGGCGTGTTGCGCCTTACGCTGCTCAAGAGCACAAAGACCCCCGATACTGAAATGGACATGGGTTCCCACCGCTTCACCTATGCCCTGCTGCCCCACGCAGGGACGGTAACCCAGAGCTGCACTATAGAGGAAAGCGTCAAGCTGAACCTCCCCATGAAGGTTGTCCCCGGCGCGCTTAAGAACCCCGGCAGGCTGGTGAAGCTGGATAACGAAAACGTGAACATTGACGCAGTCAAAAAAGCGGAAAAAGAGGATTGCCTGATTCTGCGCATACACGAATGCAGGGGTACAAGGGGCGAAGTGGCTATCACGTCAGATTATTCCCTCACTGCTTACGCGCCCTGCAACCTGCTGGAGGATTCCACAGGCGAGGTGCAGAAGGGCAGTGAAATCCGCACGGCTATAAAGCCGTTTGAGATTAAGACTTTCAAGCTGTGGGTGCGGCGAACGGGTCCCATAGGATGTTTGGACAGCTATCACTGCCGCCAATTTATTTTTGGACAACATCTAACAGGCAAGCGTTTTCGAAGGGGTGATTGGCTATTATCTTGTTCGCCGAAGCTATGTCTGCCGATTTTC
>Ga0099364_10004484_pt1 | contig 21136 bp, 16 predicted proteins | sample TergutTh196P3_FD_73070 | JGI IMG/M metagenome (GOLD analysis project Ga0099364, IMG submission 73070) | Microcerotermes parvus P3 segment gut microbial communities from Pointe-Noire, Republic of the Congo - Th196 P3 | ecosystem: Host-associated > Arthropoda: Insects > Digestive system > Gut ... | reverse complement strand
ATAGGAAGTTGGGACATTGCTATTAACGGTAAAGCCTGCAATGGATGCTGTGTCTTCAAAAACATCTGTGGGGAAGAAATAGTTATCTTCGGCTGTGAGGGTGATTGTTGCTGTGTATACTACGCCGGGGGCAAACTCAGCAGGATTACCGTTCCATGCAAGTGTTGCTGTAAAGCTGTCGCTATTATTTATGTTTGTTGAGGGGGTTTGGCCTGTTACAGGGCTTGTAACACCTGTGAGCTGTGCAGCGGTAATTTCAGCATTTACTTCGTCTGTTGCATTAGTATATACATAACCGGATGTTGCAGTATAAGCTAATATTACTGATATTTTTTCGCCAAGGTCTGCTATTGTTAATGTATATTCCGCTTTGTTGTTACCTGGGATTACTTCAAAATCACCTGAAGATACATCGCCTCTGACCCAGACATAATAAACAGCTTCACCTTCATCAAGTCCGCCTTCGTCTTCAATGTATTGATCAATTGCTTTTCCATCTACATATACCTGAAGAGTTTGTCCGACCAGCGGGGAACCTGTTATAGCAACACCACCTATAAACTTATCAAGCTCGTTAACATCAATAAAATCGCTGATTGGGGCTTTTTCACCAGTTTCAATAATTATTGCACTTCCAGATGTCAAGTGTGATGTTCTGTTTGTAAAGCTTACCCTTGCTGTGATAACTGCATTTTCATCAAGAAAGTCTGCGGCTACCTGAGTTGGATCAAACATAGCAGTATTTAGAAGTAAAACATCACTGTTAATTAGTTCACCGTTTGCATCTTTAAGTGCTTCGGCTCCGCTAAACCAGGTCCAGGTTGGGGTTCCCGAGCCCTGTCTTGCGCCCCCAGGGACGTATACGGCTTTAATTATGTCTCCCATTTCGGGTGATGTATTAAATAAAGCTACTGAACCTGTAAGGCTGGTGTCCGGATCGCTGCTGCTTGAGCTGCCGCCGCAGGCTGCCATGCTGAATGCGATTAGAGCTGTAAAAGCAATAATCCCGAATAATTTGAGGTTTAGATTTTTCATTAAATCCTCCTGGAAAGAATCGGTTCTCTATAAAATATAGAGGTGTAAATTTACATAATCATAAAATTATCATTAAAAAAGAATAATGTCAACAAAGAATTATTCTTTTTAGCTTATTCTGTAAAGCTATGGGGTTTAAAGAAAACTTAAAATCAGAACTGATTTATTCTGGAATCCTGGTAAAAGAACTCGCGGCAAAGACTGGTATAAAAAAACATACACTTGATAATTACTTAAATACGCATAAATCAATACCAAATGCAGTATCGGCAGTTAAGATTGCACAAGCACTTGGGGTCTCTGTGGAGTACCTTGTTACCGGGATGGATGCGAGTGAGCAAAAGCCCAGGCTAATGCTGGCACCGGATATTACACATCTGGTGCAGATCGCGGAAAAACTCAGTCCTCAAAACCGTAAGCTTGCCATCAAATTGCTTAAATCCTTGATTGAATGTGATGGAAGCTCTTGACACACAGTGCCAAAATATGATATTCATTGAATGATAAACAAAGGCGTTTGTCGGCTTGGGTAGTAGATCTGCAAGCTGGTAAATGCTTTTTTTTTTCAAAGCAGCAGTTCAGCGGCACTATTACTAAAGCGTTATTATGGAGGAAAAGATGTCTTACGCGATGAGAGTATTGGAAAAAACGAAAGAGAAGAATCCCGGGCAGCCTGAGTTTCATCAGGCCCTTACCGAAATTCTTCCTACTCTGGAACCATATTTAAATCAACATAAAGAATGTGAAGAAAATGGTATTTTGGAAAGACTTGTAGAGCCTGAAAGGCAGATTATATTCAGGGTACCCTGGGTGGACGATGCAGGGAAGGTTCAGGTAAACCGCGGATATCGTGTGCAGTACAACAGCGCAATAGGTCCTTATAAGGGCGGAATAAGGTTTCATCCAAGCGTAACTCTGGACACCATAAAGTTTCTTGGTTTTGAGCAGACTTTTAAAAACTCCCTAACCGGGCTTCCCATAGGGGGCGGCAAGGGTGGTGCGGATTTTGACCCCAAGGGTAAGTCTGACCGTGAGGTAATGGCTTTCTGCCAAAGCCTGATGAACGAGCTTTACCGCCACATAGGTGCTGATACCGATGTGCCGGCAGGTGATATAGGAGTTGGAGCCAGGGAAGTTGCCTACATGTACGGGCAGTATAAAAGGCTTACTGGTTTAATTGACGGCACCTATACAGGTAAAGCCCCTGTTTACGGCGGCTCACTATGCCGCAAAGAGGCAACTGGTTACGGCCTTGTGTACTTTGCCGAGCAAATGCTTGCTTCGCTTAACACTACTTTCCAGGGGAAAAGAGTCCTTGTTTCCGGGGCGGGAAATGTTGCAATTTATGCCGCCGAAAAAGCTATACAACTGGGCGGGAAGGTAATTACCGTTTCAGATTCCAATGGTTATATAGTAGATAATGATGGTATAGATATAGAGCTTGTAAAACTTATCAAGGAAAAACAGAGGGCGAGGATCTCTGAATATGTTAAGCAGCGCAAGAGTGCCGAGTACTTTGACTCAGGATCTGTTTGGCAGGTGCCCTGTGATGTTGCACTGCCCTGTGCCACCCAGAACGAGATTAGCGGGGATGATGCCCAGGCACTTATCAAGAACAACTGTCTTGTAGTTGCCGAAGGTTCCAATATGTCTACAACTATAGATGGTGTAAACCTCTTTCAGGAGAAAGGCGTGCTCTACGGTCCCGGCAAAGCATCTAACGCAGGCGGTGTTGCAGTTTCCGCTTTGGAAATGGCGCAGAACAGCGGCAGACTCTTCTGGACCTTTGACGAAGTAGATAACAAGTTAAAGTCTATCATGAAGGGAATATACACACAGGTTTATAACACTGCCGAGCGTTATGCGACAAAGAACGATCTTGTAGCCGGCGCTAATATAGGCGGCTTTGTTAAGGTAGCCGAAATAATGCTGCTCCAAGGAGTTATTTAAGTAAATTGCCTTCGGCAATTTACTTAAGCACTTTATTTTAAGGATTATATGAGTAACAAAATTGTACTGGCATATTCGGGGGGATTGGACACAACTGTTATTATTCCCTGGTTAAAAGAAAATTATTCTCCCTGCGAGCTTATCGCATGTTGTGTAGATTTGGGGCAATTAAGTGAATACGATAAGCTTAAAGAAAAAGCTCTAAAAACCGGAGCGGATAAGGTTCACATAATAAACGCAAGGGATGAGTTCATGCTTGATTATGTTTATCCCATGCTAAAAGCCAATGCCATGTACGAGGACAAGTATCTTTTGGGTACTTCAATTGCACGCCCCTTAATTGCCAAAAAGCTTGTAGATGTTGCCATGGCAGAAGGAGCCGATTCCATCTGCCATGGTGCTACAGGGAAGGGTAACGATCAAATACGCTTTGAGCTTACAATAAGGGCCTTTGTTCCCGAGATGAATATTATAGCACCATGGCGTTTGTGGAATATAAGTTCCAGAGAAGAGGCAATGAATTTCTTAAATGAAAGGGGCATAGAAACGCCATATAGTAAAGAGCAGAATTACAGCCGGGATGACAATATCTGGCATTTCAGCCATGAAGGTCTGGAACTTGAAGACCCGGCAGAGGAACCCAATTATACTAACTTGCTTAAAATTTCAGTAAGGCCTGAAGATGCACCTGACAAGAGTGAGTACCTTGAACTAGAGTTTGATAAAGGCATTCCTGTAAAGCTTAATTCTAAGGCCCTGTCTCCTGTTGAACTTATAAAAGCCCTGAACGAAGCCGGCGGAAGAAATGGTGTGGGCATTGCAGACCTTGTGGAAAACAGGGTTGTTGGCATGAAATCCCGCGGTGTTTACGAAACTCCGGGGGGTACCATTTTATACCATGCGCACAGGGAGCTTGAAAGACTCTGCCTGGACAGGAAGACAACAGCCTTTAAGGAAATTATTGGCGACAAACTTGCCGAATTAATTTACGGAGGAGAATGGTTTACACCCTTACGCGAAGCATTATCTGCTTTTATAGATAAAACCCAGGACATTGTATGCGGAACTGTTAAAATAAAGTTATACAAGGGAAATATTATTTCTGCGGGAGCTTCTTCTCCCCATTCTCTTTATAACCAGGACATTGCTAGTTTTACCACAGGGGAACTATATAACCACAAGGATGCCGAAGGCTTTATCAAGCTGCTTGGCTTGCCTTTAACGGTTAGGGCTTTAATGAAGCAGAATATACCACAATAGAAGGAGCCGGCGGTATGAAATTATGGGGAGGGCGATTCAATCTTAATACAGATGAATTTGCTGCTAAATTTCATTCGTCACTCTCTTTTGATAAAAGACTCTATAAACATGATATAAGAGGCAGCATAGCCTATGCCAAAATGCTTGGTAAGCAGGGTATAATTCTACAAGAGGATGCAGAGAGCATAGTTAAGTGCCTTGGCGAAATTTTGGCAGATATAGAAAGCGGCACTCTTGAAATAGATACAGATGCAGAAGACATTCACAGCTTTGTAGAGACAGCGCTGGTTTTGCGCATAGGAGAAGCAGGTAAAAAGCTGCATACAGGAAGGAGCCGTAACGATCAGGTTGCGCTTGACATGAGGCTCTATGTAAAAGAAGAGATAGATATTTTATCCCGGCTTTTGGTGGAGCTGTTACAGGCCTTTATAGATAGCGCAGAAAAGCATGTTAATACCATAATGCCGGGTTTTACACATCTACAAAAAGCCCAACCTATTACCCTCGCACATCATATAATGTCATATTTTGAGATGTTTAAAAGAGATTATGGCAGGCTGCGCGATTGCAAAAAGAGAACAGATGAAATGCCCCTTGGCAGCGGTGCCTTGGCTTCCAGCGGCTATCCCCTGGACAGGAACTTTCTTGCTGAGGAACTGGGATTTTCTGCCATAAGCTCTAACAGTATGGACGCTGTATCTGACAGGGATTTTTGCATAGAACTTTTATCATGCCTTTCGTTAATTATGATGCATCTAAGCAGGTTCTGCGAAGAGCTAGTACTGTGGTCTACAAGCGCGTTTTCTTTTGTGGAAATTTCTGATGCCTTTGCAACAGGTTCTTCCATTATGCCTCAGAAAAAAAATCCTGATATGGCAGAACTTATAAGAGGGAAGACAGGGCGTGTTTATGGCAGTCTTAATGCTCTTTTGACAATAATGAAGGGCCTACCACTTTCGTATAACAAGGATATGCAGGAAGACAAGGAAGCAGTCTTTGATGCTATAGATACTGTAAAAATGAGCTTGTCTGTTTTTTGCGGAATGTTTAAAACACTTAGCTTTAATAAAGAAAATTTATACAAGAGTGCGCTTGAAGGTTTTACAAATGCAACTGACGCAGCAGATTACCTTGTTAAAAAAGGACTTTCCTTCAGGGAAGCGCATGAAATTACAGGAAAGCTTGTTCTTTATGCAATAAACAAAAATGTACGCCTGGAAGAAATAAGCCTGAATGAGTTTAAAAGCATATCTAATATTTTTGACGATGATATTTTTGAAGTGCTTAATATAGAAAAATGCGTGGAAGTAAGAACTTTGCCGGGAGGACCTTCAGCCTCTGCAATGAATGAAGCAATTAAAAAAGCCAAGGGGTACATAAATATATGTTTGAAAGAGCTGCCTTAGGAATAGATTTAGGAACATGCAATACCCTTATCTACGCTGCGGGGAAGGGAATTATTATTAATGAACCTTCTGTTGTGGCTGTGGAAAAAGGTACAAACAAGGTTAGAGCAGTTGGGGCTGACGCAAAGAGAATGCTCTTTAAAACACCCGGTTCCATACACGTTATAAGACCTTTAAGGGGAGGGGTAATTGCGGACCTGGATTCTACGGAAAAGATGATTAGATTTTTTATTTCCAAGGCTATACCCAGTTATAAACTTGTTAAACCGCGTATGGTTATTGGTATACCTTCTACCATTACGGAAGTAGAGCGCCGCGCAGTTGAAGAGTGTGCTTACAAGGTAGGAGCAAGGTCGGTTGAGGTAATCCCAGAAAGCCTTGCCGCTGCTATTGGTGCTGATATGCCAATTAACGAACCTGCCGGTCACATGATCTGTGACATAGGAGGCGGCACAACAGAAATATCCGTTATAAGCCTTGGTGACATGGTTGTAAGCAATGCCATACGCACAGCAGGGGATGATTTTGATGAAGCAATTATTAAATATGTGCGCAGCGAGCTTAATTTAATTATTGGCGGCAGTGCGGCAGAACGCTTAAAAATAGAGATAGGAAATGTATTTCCTGAACAGAAAATTGAGAAGGTAGAAATTAAAGGAACAGATTCCACCAGCGGTCTGCCCAAGCGCATGGAAATTGATTCTGTTCAAACACGCGAAGCACTAATGATACCTGTTTACCGTATAGTGGATGAAATAAAATCCATACTGGGTAAAACCCCGCCTGAACTTGCGGCTGATATTGTAGAAAGAGGCATTGTGATGACAGGCGGAGGTTCTCTTTTAAAAGGTTTTGACAAGCTGCTTTCAAAGGAAACAGGGGTCGCTGTAATTCTTGCACAAAACCCTACAGACTGTGTTGCCATAGGAGCCGGAAGGTATTACTCAAATTCCAGGGGTATAGAAGACACGCGCAGTATTTACAGCAAGTTAAATGGATAGGGCTTATTTATGACAGATAGATACGAGAACCCGCTATGTAAGCGTTACGCAAGTCCTGCCATGCAAAAAATTTTTTCAGATGATGTTAAATTTTCTACATGGCGAAAATTGTGGGTGGCGCTTGCAGAAAGCCAGAAAGAGCTTGGGCTTGATATCAGCAATGAGCAAATACAAGAAATGCAGGCACATATTAATGACATAAATTATGAAACTGCAAACAGGTACGAATCGGAAATGCGTCATGATGTAATGGCGCATATACGTGCCTATGCAGAGCAATGCCCGAGTGCCTCTTACATTATACACCTTGGAGCTACTTCTTGTTATGTAGGAGACAATACAGATATTATCTTGCAGCGCATGGCTCTGGAGCAGGTAAAAAAATTACTTATTAATGCCATAGCAAAACTTTATGATTTTGCTCTTAGGCATAAATCCCTTGCCTGTCTTGGATATACGCATTTTCAGGCTGCGCAGCCTACAACTGTAGGAAAGCGCGCATGTCTTTGGATACAGGATTTTTTACTTGACCTTGAGCAGCTTGAGTTTGCGCAAAATAATTTAAAGCTGCTTGGCTGCAGGGGAACAACAGGTACTAGCGCCAGCTTTTTAAATCTTTTCAATGGGGATCATAAAAAGGTAAAATTACTGGAAGAAAAAATAGCACAAAAAATGGGCTTTAATGAATCTTATGCCGTCAGCGGGCAAACATACTCAAGAAAGGTAGATTACTATAGCTTATCGGTGCTTTCCGGAATTGCGCAAAGTGCTTCCAAGTTTTCCAATGACATACGGCTCCTGTCTCACTTGCGCGAGATAGAAGAGCCCTTCGAAAATGCGCAGGTTGGTTCTTCTGCAATGGCTTACAAGCGCAACCCCATGCGAAGCGAGAGAATAGCCTCCCTTGCGCGTTATGTGATAATAGATTCACTTAACCCTGCCTTTACTGCCGGCTCCCAATGGCTGGAAAGAACACTGGACGATTCCGCTAACCGCAGAATTTCCATTCCCGAAGCTTTCCTGGCGGTTGATGCAATTCTTTCTTTGGTAGTAAATATTTCAGGCGGCATGACAGTTTTTCCCGCTGTAATAGCAGAACATTTACAGGATGAGCTGCCCTTTATGGCAAGTGAAAATATACTTATGTATTGTGTAAAAAAAGGCGGCAATAGACAGGAACTGCACGAAAGAATAAGGCAGCATTCATTTTCTGCCATTAAAAAGATAAAAGAAGAAGGATTAAAAAACGATCTTCTGGAACAGATTTTAAGCGACAGGGAATTTAACATAAACAAAGAAGAGATGGATTTACTTTTACAGGCGGGTAGTTTTACCGGCTGTGCAGAAGAGCAAACAGAAGACTTTTTAGAAACCGTAAAAACCATACTGGATAAAAACAGCGATTTGCTTGGCGTTGATGACTTTATACGCGTATAAGGGAATACTGTTGTAAATTGCAAAGCTGTTGTATACTCTAAGCTCTAAGAGGGAAAGTATGACTACTACAGCAGCCGAAGTCCTTAACTTTGTTAAAGACAATGATATAAAATTTATACGTCTTGCCTTTTGCGATCTCTTTGGTATGCAGAAAAACATAGCCATTATGTCAGAAGAGCTGGAGTCTGCCTTCGAAAACGGCATATCATTTGATGCTCATGTTATTAAGGGATTTAAAGACATTAACGACTCTGATCTAATGCTTTTTCCCGATCCTCTAACCCTGGACATACTGCCATGGAGGCCGGGTCCGGGCAGGGTAGCACGTTTTTATTGCAATATTAAAAATCCGGACGGTACATCTTTTTCACATGACGGACGTCTTTTATTAAAGCAGGTAGAGCAAAGAGCAGACACTATGGGTTATATCTGCAAGCTCGGAGCAGAATGCGAATTTTATCTTTTTAAAACAGATGAACATGGGGAGCCCACTCTTACACCCTATGACAGGGGCAGTTATCTGGATCTATTACCTCTGGATAAGGGCGAAAATATAAGGCGCGAAATTTGTCTTACCCTTGCAGAAATGCGTATTAAACCTGAAGCTTCCCATCATGAGCAGGGACCGGGGCAAAACGAGATTGATTTTAAGTTTAGCAATGCAATGGAAGCGGCGGATAATTTACAGACTTTTAAAACAGTTGTTAAGGCAATTGCAGAACGTAATGGTTTATATGCGTCCTTTATGCCAAAGCCTCTTTTGGATGCTCCTGGCAGCGGATTGCATGTAAATTTGTCCTTAAGCCAGAGGGGCAGTAATATTTTTGATAATGTAGATGACAGAAATTACAATGCGGCTGCCGAAAGTTTTATTGCCGGTATTCTTGAAAGAATTGCAGAAATCACTTTATTTTTAAACCCAACGGTAAACTCTTACGAGAGGTTTGGCAAGTTTGATGCACCCAAATATATCTCATGGTCGCCTCATAATCGTTCCCAGTTGATACGTCTCCCAGCGGAAAGAGGTGAAAGAGCCAGGATGGAACTAAGATCTCCTGACCCATCTGTAAATCCCTACCTTTCTTTTTCATTAATAATTTCGGCAGGGCTGGATGGAATAGATAAAAAACTTAAGCTCCCTTCTCCGGTAAATGCTGATCTTTTTAATGCAGGTGATGATATTACAAACACATTATCTAGACTACCCGGCAGTCTTGGAGAAGCTATAGAAGCCGCAGGAAAAAGTGAATTTGTAAGATCCATACTTGGAGAAAATATGCTTAAAAGGTTTTTGGACATAAAGGAGACAGAGTTAAAAGAATTTAACAATACAAAAGATAAAAATGAATTCTATAGGAACAAATACTTTTTGGTAATGTAAGGCGTAGGCACATATATGGAAAGTGCATTGGTTATAACATCTACAGAAAAAAGTTATACCGCCATAGTCGATCTGCTTCGCTCCAATAACCTTGCCTCAGGTTTTAATGTCATGTCTACCGCATTTGCGGGCTCCGGCGGAATGGGGCGCAGGCTTATACTGGAAAGGGATTTTTCCATGGTTTTTATCAGCGCCCCTCTGCCTGATGAGAGCGGTGAGGACCTTGCGCGGCAGATTGCACTTAATGGCATAAGCCAGGTAATTTTGGCTGTAAAAAGCGAAGTTTACGATCCTGTTTCCGCAGTCTGCGAAGCCGATGGTGTCTTTACAATTTCCAAACCCATAAGCAAAGAAATTCTGCGCCAGGTATTAAGTCTTGCAAGGACTGTGCATGCAAGGCTAACAAAGTTTCGTTCGGAAAATGCCGATTTAAAGGATAAACTAGAGGACATTCGTACAATAGACAGGGCAAAAAATATCCTTATATCATCAGTAAGAATGAGCGAGTATGAAGCGCATCGTTATATAGAAAAAAAAGCCATGGACACCCGTACATCCAAAAGAGAAGTAAGCAAGCAGATAATTTTTGATTATGAGAGTTAAAAACCGGGGGAAAACTTGGATATTTACCTCATTTATGCTATACTCATGTAATGAGGCGGATTTTCCCTAAAAATATATTCTTAACCATAACGGTAGTTCTTAGTATTACTGCCTGCTCATCCATGCATGTGAACATGACAGTACAAAGACCGCCTGCAATAAATACTACAGGTATAAGACGTATTGCCATAATGCCCTTTACAAGCTCCCAAAATTCCGCCCTGCACAGGGAAGTGGCTGCTTCTCTTACCAACACAGCTGTCTCCAGAATAGCCGCATCGGGGCATTTTTCGCTTGTGGATTCCAATGTAATTGAGCGTTTAAAGGGCCGTAACGAAAGCTTAGAAGATCATGCAGATGCACTTTTAGTAGGGCAGTTAATTTCGCTTAATGTAAGGGACAGTTCCCGTCAGGTTCCAAGGTATAATATTGCCACCCGTTCTACGGTTTTTGTTACTATTTACGACCGCGAAGTGGAACTTATATACAGTTACAGCTTGCTTCGTGCTAGGGATTCCAGCCTTATAGGAATGGTTACAAGAAACACAGTTAACAGGGACAGCCATGAAAACAGGGGCAGTTTAAGGTCTGCTTCTTCTTTGGCACAGGAGATAGTTGCAAACCGTATGGCAAATATTGCCCAGGATCTTGCTCCCTACACTGTAACTGAAAGACGCACTCTGATGGATGACAGATCCGAAAGAAACTTAAGAACCAGCATGAATAATGCCTTTGCCCTAGTAAGAACAGGTAATTATAGGGGTGCTCTTAACATGTATCTTCAGATTTACGATGCTTATGGTAATTATCCTTCCATATATAACGCCGCTTTGCTGTACGAAATTATGGGTGAAGCAGAGACTGCCGTTGAGCTATTTGAATGGTATTACAGCGAAAGCGGAAACCCAAGAGCCCTGCCCGAAATTGCCAGGCTGCAGAGCTTTGTAGCCGAGCAGGATATGATCAGCGAAGCTTATACAGGGGAAGTACAAACGCAAAGAGACAGGGTATTGGAACTTGCGCTTAACGAAATCATGAGCTCCCTGCCGCCTGACTCAAGAGTCTGGGTTTACAATAATACAAAAACAGAGTTTTCCTTAGCTAACGGAGTGGTACTGGATCTAAGTGCAGCCCTTATGCGCAATGGCATAACTCTGGTAGACAGGGATACTGCCAGGCTAAGAGCCGCAGAGATGGAACTTCAGATGCTGGGCAATGTAAGGGACGAGGACATGATCAGTTTGGGCAATAATGTTGGTGCAAGTGTAATAATTGAGCTTTCCATAGAAGGTGCAGGCTCTAATAGGCGTTTACAGTTAAGGATCATAGATATAGAAAGGGGCATACCCATTATGACTAGTGATACTAACGAGAGGTGGCATATATGATAAACAAAAAATTAGTTCTGCTTATTCTTGTGATTTTTTTGACGGCAGCTTTGGGCTTTGCCCAAATTTACGACAATAGACCTGTGGACATAAGCAGAGGCCTTAGTAATGCGGAAACATCTATAGGTTTTTCCCTTGATCTAAGACATGAGGGAAGCGGCGAATTTGCAGGCCGCGCTGCCTTTGCAGTATTGTACAGGCAGTTTTTTGGCCATTTAACCAATAACATGGAAATGGGTGTTTCCGTTATGGGTACTTTTTCCTTTCTTGGAGACATGAACTGGACCTTACCTAAGGATACATTTATTGTCATGCCCAATAGTACATATAGACCGGGTGATGTTATAACAATAAATTCTAAGGATGCAGCTTATATTAATAATACTTCCTTACTTGCAGGTCTTAGTTTTAGGCACACCTTATCTCCTGGTTTTGGTATTATTGTAGATGCCGGCTTTGCATTTAATGTAGATTTTGCAAAATGGGAAAATACTGTCACTGTTGTATCTGGTCATCCAATGGGCTCAGGTCAAATTATTAGTACTGGTGAACGTGTAACATCATATATAGATTTTAGCACGGTAAATTTTGGCATAGGTGCCAATGGAGGAGTGCAGTATCGCTTTGGACAGTCTGCACAGATACTCTTGGAAGCAGGGATCAACCTTTCCTTCTATTTTTTACGCTACAGTACTTTTGAAACCGGCTGGTATAGGCATAACAATAGAGATCAGGTATATGACCAAAATAATGTTACAGGCGATTCAGAAGGCTTTAGTTCATTTAAACTGGGCTTACCTTACATAATGATAGGTCTGTCCTTCTAGCTATTCAGGCTGTTCAGCTGCCATGTCTGCCTCTCTTCTTACAGAACTTCTAGCTCCAGTCTGAGCCTGGTCGGGCAGGGTAAATGCGTTAACCGCCTTGCGGGAACTCATAAGTATTGCAATTGGTTCCAGCACACTTATATTTGCACAGAGTATCTTTATTATTGCCATCATGGGGACAGCCAATATTAAACCAGTAAAGCCCCATATCCAACCCCATATCATTAAGGATACAAGAAGAACCAGTGGAGAAAGGCCAAGCCTGTCGCCCATTACCTTTGGGTTAATGATAAAACCGCAAAGTATGTTTACCCCCAGCATTACAAGGGCTGTTGCTATGACAGGGCCCGGCTCAGGCCAAAACTGTATAAGGGCAAAGAGTGTAGCTCCTGCACCTGCTGCAATGCTTCCTATATTTGGAATAAAATTCAAAATAAACTGAATAACCCCCCAAACAGCGGCAAATTCCAGTCCTATTATACGTAAACCTATACCTGCCAAAAGCCCGTTTAAAAGGGATACAAAAAACATAACAGAAAGGTAATGGGTAATCTGGGTAATTATATCGGAACTTATTTTTTTAATTCTCTCTGCCCTTGGTCCCTCGAAAGCTTTGTCTAGTTTTTCCCTAAAAAATACTGCTTCAAAAAGCAGGAAGACCATAAAAATGGCTACCATGAATGAATTGGTAAGGAAGGTTAAAAATCCATTGGTAAAAGAAAGGGTCATTTCTCTTACCTGGGTTCTTACATCGGCCTGTCCCCAGATATTTTCAAAGAGAGAAAGGTAGTCGTCGTAAGGAAGTTCAAAAAACATTGCAATGTATATGTATATTTCCCTAGCTCTGGCCTCGTAACGCGGGTAAACAGTTAGAATAGCCCTGCCGGAGGAGTATAGTATCATCCCCATTACATAAAGAATTCCAAAAAGTATGAATAATATTACTACAGCCGAAATTATTCTTGGAATGTGGAATTTAGTAAGAAATTTTACTATTGGTTGAGTTACAAGCGCCAAAAGTACGGCAACTGTAAAGGGTAAAACCACATTTGCTGTTATTCTAAGTACTGCCGAAAAAATTACTATTGTAATTATTGCCAGCATAAAAGACATTACCCTGCCTGAATTGTACCTTTTAAATCTGTCTGTCATTCTGCCTTCTTACTGTATATAATACATAAAATACTATATGATGTCAGTAAATTATGCAAAAATTTTTTATTAAATATCATAAAAAGCTTGCAGCTCTTGTTATAATAATTATTTTTTCTGCCCTGATCTTATTCTGCCATTTTTCCGGCCTTCTGGATAACCTGGAGTACCGTTTTTACGATCTAAGAATTAACTTTTTTGCTCCCTCATCCAGGGTATCTGACGATATAATCGTAGTCCTCCTCGATCAGCAAAGCATAGATTGGGCTTATAGGGAACGCGGATGGGGTTGGCCCTGGCCAAGGTATGCCTATGCCGAATTTGTCGATTACATGAAGCTTGGCGGGGCAAAGGCTGTAGTTTTTGATGTTCTTTTCTCTGAATCTTCTATATATAGTAACTTTAATTTTGATGACGATACTGCCTTTGCCCATGCAGCCGCCCAGTATGCCAATGTTGTACACGGGGTAATGTTAAGCACAATTTCCGGAAGCATAAATAACTGGCCGGAAGATCTTAATACTCCGCTATTTAACCTTGAAAACTTTGGTGATTTTGCCTCTGCCTATGATCTATACAGCCAAAGCGGCAGCCTTAGTGCCCAGTTTCCCATTCCTGCCCTGAGAAATTCAGCAGGTGCTATAGGCAGCTTAACAGGCATTTCTGATTCTGATAACATTTTTCGCTCTCAGCACCTTTTTTTACTCTTTAACGGTAAAGCAGTTCCCAGTCTTGCTGCCGCTGCGCTTTTGGCAGGCGGAGAAGACAATACAATATTCTACGATGCACAGAAAAATCAAATTCAATGGGGAGCATACAGCATACCTGTAGATGAAAGGGGAAAGAGCCTGCTTCGTTTTAGAGGAACCCTGGACAGGTACCCAAGTTACAGCATGTCCATGGTGCTGCAAAGTGCAGAGGATAACTCTTTGGGGCGCGAGCCTCTCCTACCGCCTGATAATTTCGAAAATGCCTATGTTTTTTTTGGACTTTTTGCGCAGGGGCTTTTTGATACTTTTAGTACGCCAATAGATTCTGTCTATCCCGGCATGGGTGTTCACATTACCATGCTGGATAATATTTTGATGGGTGATTTTATAAGAAAAATTTCCCCATGGCTGGAAGCCCTTATTATTTTTTCAGCTATAGTTATTGCAGCCCTCCTTGTTCTTTTTTCCCGCCGCATACGTTTGGCAATTACAGGTTTGTTTGCTTCCATTGCCATAATTCTTATATGCGGCTTTCTTGCTTTTGACGGCGGCTATTGGCTCCCCATGGCGGCTCCCCTTGCCGCTCTCGTTTTAAGCTTTGTAAGCGCTACAATTTATAGTTATGCGACAGAAGGAAAGGACAAGCGTTTTATTAAACACGCCTTTTCCAGAATAATATCTCCGGAGGTTGTGGAGCAGATTATTGCAGATCCTTCCCAGTTAAAACTGGGCGGAGAAAAAAGACAGTTAAGCGCTATCTTTACCGATGTCCAGCGCTTTTCCACCATAGCATCTGAACTGCAGGATCAGTACGGAGAAGAAGGCCCAAAAACACTTGTAAACATGCTTAACCTTTACCTTACAGAAATGAGTAATATTATTCTTTCCAACGGCGGTACCATAGATAAATACCAGGGAGACGCTATCATTGCATTTTTTGGAGCGCCTGTATGGATGGAAGATCATGCCGCAAGAGCCTGCCGCAGTGCTATACAGATGAAGAAAAGAGAGCTTAAACTGCGCAGCGAAATTTTAAACCCCCAGAGCGGATTTTTCAGTCCCATGAGCAAGCTAATCAGCGATGGTGTTATACGAAATGGAAGGCCCATATTTACAAGGTTTGGAATAAATTCAGGAGACATGGTTGTGGGTTTTATGGGCACGCCGGAAAAAATGGATTATACAATAATGGGGCATGCTGTTAACCTTGCATCCCGCCTTGAAGGGGTTAATAAGCTATACGATACCAAAGGCATAATAATAAGCGAAAACACAAAAAACTTAATTGGTGATGAATTCCTTGTACGTTCCTTAAGCAGGGTAACTGTGTATGGCATCCCTGCTCCTTTACAGCTTTTTGAGCTGTTAGATATAAGGGAAAATGCACCCAAGGAAATGGCAGCAGGAATTAATACTTGGGAGCATGCATACAAAGCATACCTAAACAGGGATTTTACAAGGGCAAGGCAGCTCTTTGAGGAGCTTTATAAACAGGATCCCGAAGACAGCACCGCCGGCTATTACCTTGGCCGCTGTATGGAATTTATTTCCTCTCCTCCGCCTGATAATTGGGATGGAATAGATAATATTACAGAAAAATAATTACCTTGACGTATCATTATTGTTGGTATACATTCTTTACTATATAGGAGATAAGAAATGGCTTTTATTGATCTTGTAGAATGGAATAATGCTTCCAGCGATGTTTTTGCCTGGAAATACGCACAAAATCAAAATAATAATTTAAGTACATTTACCCAATTAATAGTTAGGGAATCCCAGGAAGCAATACTCTTTTCCAAGGGTCAAATTATTGGAAAATTCGGACCCGGTAAACACACCCTTAACACAGAAAACCTGCCGCTTTTAAGAAACCTCTTTGGTATTCCCTTTGGCGGAAGAAACCCTTTTATTGCAGAAATTTGGTTTGTTAACAGAGTAGCTCCTTTAACAATTAATTGGCAGACCGATACCATGCGGTTCCGGGATCCTGAATACGGGGAAATGGTGCCGCTTATGGCAACCGGAAGATATGGTCTTAAAGTAGAAGATGCAGAACGCTTTTTGGTGCAGCTTGTGGGAACTATGTTAGAGTATGATGCTGGAAATTTAACCAAGCATTTTATGGGACCATTAATTGCAAAAACAAAGAGCAGCATAATAGCCTTTATGCAGGCTAATCAGGTGGGCATTACCACAATATCCGCCCATCTGGATGATCTTTCTAAATTCATACAAGACCCCTTAAAAGAGTTTTGGGAAAATTACGGAATGCTCCTTACAGGTTTTTACATTACATCGGTTGATCTTGACACCTCCGGTGCTGATGGTCAAAAAATTGCCGCTGCATTAAGTGACCGTTCGGCGCAGAATATTGCCGGTTATACCTGGCAGCAAAAGCAGGGCTTTGGTGTTGCGAATAACGCATTAACAAGCGGCGGTGACATGGGTATGCTGGGCGCTGTTGCCATGACAGGTATGCTGGGCGGCGGCGGCGGTATGGGTCAGGCCCTTATGCAGCCGGGTTCACAAATGCAGCAAATGCAGGGCGGTATGATGCCGCCGGGCATGCAGGGAGGCGGCGCTCCCATGGCAGGGCGTAAAGAAGTATTTTGTTCCAAGTGTGCAAAAAAATATCCTGCCACTTCTAGCTTCTGCCCCTTCTGCGGCGACAAGTACAACCCCTGTCCCCGCTGCGGCAGCGATAATCAGGAAGGCTCCAAAAGATGCGTCTCTTGCGGTACAGAACTTGCCGTAATGCAGGCAGGCGGCGGTTACGGCATTACCTGCTCCCGCTGCGGGCAGGCAGCTGCACCGGGCTTAAAGTTCTGTTCCGGCTGTGGAAACAAACTGGAATAAAGGAGCTATAGATGACTAAAAATCAATCCCAGTTTATCAGGTTTCTTTTTTTTATTGTAGGTATAGGAATTCTTTTACTTGTCTTTTTTTTAACTAAGAGAGATGTGGAACTAACCTCTATTGATATATTTTTCTGGATATCTATTGGGATAATGTATCTTGTATTTTCTGTTCCTTTCTTCTTTTCTGACATTAACATATCTAACTTTTCAGGAAAAATACCAAAAATGACAATATTATGGGCAGGTATTTTATCCTATATAGGAACATCGATTTTAGTTCTCAGGCTGCTTTTAACGCATGTAATCTTGCTGAATAGTGCTATTATTATTCAGTCAATACTGTTGTTCATTTTTGCCTTCATTGTTTATCTGGCATTTTTTGCATCTTCCCATGCTCGAAAAGTAGCTGCGCAAGAAACTGGTAAACAGCAGTATATAAACCAAATGAAACCAAAAGCCCAGACTCTGCTTATTTCGATCAACAGTCTGCCAAGTGAACATTATAATACACAAAAAAGCTTGGTTAAGACCATAGAAGATATAAGGTTTATTTATCCTGTAGACAACGGAGCGGGAGACAATCTGGAACAGCAGATAATACGATCTCTTAATTTACTTTCCGAGTATTGCAGCAGTATACTTTCCGGAGCAAGTGTTTCCAATCTGGAAAGCGAAGCTCTTAATTTGCAAATGCTTGTAAAAGAACGAAAACTATTACGAAATTAATAACAAAAATTGACAGCTCCGCTTTAAATAGCGGGGCTTATTTTATGTCCCATAAAGGAGTCTAGTTATGCAGGGAAAGGTATTTAAGAATTCTATGAATCTGCATCAGGATCAGGCGCGCATCCTCTTTAATTATTACAGAAAGGCTGCAGAGAAAATTGTTAAAGAAGAGACAGATCTGGAAAATTCCATAAGCCAGGCAAAGAGTGAAATTGAACTTGCCAAAAAGGAAAAAATTAAAGGCATTGTTATATTATCAGCTTTTCCTGCTTTGGGCATAGGCTTGCTATTTTTGCATCCTATTCTCTGTGCTGTTGCTCTGGGCAGTATATGGGGGCTTATTACACTGTTAAATGCAATTAAATCAGAAAAAGAAAATGAAACAAAAATAAACACTTTTGAAGAAGCTCATAGGGATATACGGCGTGATTACAGCATAAAAAAAATGGGGCTTGTCTATGTACCAGTGGCTACGAAGGTACCATTTGAAGGAAAGAGTTTTATGGTTGACCATACCGGCGAAGTAGGTGACAGTCATTTTCAGATGTCTGTTGTTCATAAACCGGGAGAGCTGCTTGAAAGCCTAATTAATCTGGAAGATTCCATTAATAATGTTCCCATTGTTGAAGAAGCGTCAATGGCGGAAGAGATAGACACTTCCGATTATTCCACATCTATTCAGCGTATAAAACTTTACGATTATATGGGTAATATAGACAGGCTGGTTCGCAATATACGTTACCTTTTAAATGACAGTGACACAGTGTCTCTTTCACTGCCTGTAGTTCTGCCAGAAAGTGAGACTGCCGCTTTTATAAAGGAATATGCTTCAACAGATACAGGTGATAAACCTGTAGTTCCTGTTTTTAATGTAGAAGGCTTTAAGGAAAAACTGGATTCTTTTTATACCCTTAATGACATGAGGAATTCATTTAAAGAGAATACAAACGAAAACCAGGTTGAATATTTCCGTAAGTTAATTGGTAGACTGGCAGAATCTGTACAGCTTTTAAGTAAAACAAAAATCAGCAGCTCCAATAAAATTGTAGATTATACCAACATGATTCTTTCTTCTGTGTTTAAGGCATCTTTTAACCAATACTCGCCGGCTTTGGAAGCAGAAGAAATTGAAAGAATAAGATCTTCCAGTTTTGATTATCAGGATTCTGTTGATGACTACACACCCTTTTCTTTAAAATCCAGTTCTCGTGTTAAATACGATTTATTTTCTACTTCCTGGATAGCCGAAGATCAATCCCGTACATCCATGCCCTTTGGTATGCATCAAATTCAGGAAGAGGTTTTATCTCCTGTAATTCAAAATTTGATGAACGAAAACAGGGTTGACAGGCTTGCAATATATAACGGCATTAAGGATCAAAAAATTGATTACCTTAACCAGTGGCATCGTGATACTGAAGATTTCTACGGCCGTAACCGTGCAGAAGCAGCCGACTTAATCAACAGCATGAGAGAAACCTATGCCGATTACATGCGCAGCTTAAACACCTATAAAGCACTTCAGGAAACACAAACTACCATGTCTCAAACCCGCTCTTTGGACTCAGTAGAAGTTCAACAGCAAAATAAGGAAACAGAAATGATTGCAGGTTTTGAGTTGCAGGCACAGCAGTTTAAACAAAAGCAAGATGACTTCTCTGATTTTATGGATAGACTAAAAGATAATATAGACGAAAGAGCTGCAGAGTTTGGTTATATTCCATACTACGAGGCAACTTTACGCGATAAAGAATATCGTGACATTGCCCAGGCGACAGATCATCTGCAGGATATGGACCCGCGAAGAAAAAGACTTATTAGCGTTAGTCCATACGTTGCAAAGCATGCAAAGCTTCCGCCTACTCCCAATGTAGAACAGAAAATGTACGACGACTTTGCCATTAACCTTTTGGAAGAAGCAGCTAAAACTGAATCATCCCAGGAAGATACTCAAAGTGCATTTACAGAAAACGCTGACGAAGTTATGAACGACAGCAACGTAGTTGACGGTAGCAACATAGTTGACGATAGCAACGTAGCAGAAAGTGGTGAGGAAAACAGCGGTGAAGAATACGGCGAAAACACCAATGATGCAGACAACAATGAAGAATACAACAATAATGATATAGACGATGACGATAACATTGACGAAGATGACAGCGATGATTTAGAGGGAGATGAATAATTATGGCTAGTTTTCAATTTGATGTAGATACATCGCCCATGGCGGCATCTGTAGATACCGCCAGAAGTCATATTCATGGTGTAACGGGAGCTGTAGTGGCTATGCAGTCTGCAGTTATAGCCGCAGAAATTAACAGTGCTAGGACAATATGCGAAAATGTGGATAGGGGTTTTTTCCTCCTTGCAAAATCCCAGATAAGCCAAAAGGCAGTTGCTGCATATTCAGAATTAAGCAGCAAGCAAATGGTTTTGCTTCAGCTTGCAAAGGCTCTTGATGGTGTCAAACGCCAGATGGAAGGTGATTACCAGATGATCACCAGGCGTTATACTAAACTTTTTAACTCTTTAAACAAAGCTCTGGAAATAAGGGTAAAAGAACTGGATAGACCTGCAATGCAGTTAGCGGACAATAAAAAGAGCATAGTTTATGATAAGCTTCTTGACGACAGTTCTGCTCTTTTTAGTATTTCCACAGAAGCCCTTCCCCTTGCACAGACTGCACTTTCCGGTAAATTAAAACAAAAAACAAGGGACGCAATGCTGGCACTTACGTATTCTGTAGACGAAACAAATTCTTACAGTAATAAATTGGACAGCATACTGCTTAGTGCGCCTGATAATCCTGAAAATTTGGGTGTCAGTTATCTGCCTGCGATTTTATGCGAAACAGATAGTCTTTTAAATTCCGGTGACTATATAGATAATATTTACACTGCAGAAACATGGGAAAACTCTAACCCTGCAGTCAGTGAGATACGCCGTGTAAAAAATGAGCTTCCATGGACTTCCATGGATGAAGAGGAAAAAAGTGTTATACGTAGAGAATTTGTTTCCTTGTGCGAACAGGAAACAGGTGAAGAACGTTTATCCGGTGAGATAATGAAACTTTTTGATAATACTGCTTGGGAGGTGCTTAAGGTATGAGTTATAGCAGAAACTACAGTGCCAGTGTTCCATATTCTGGTACTGCAAGGTATACCTATCCTGCCAGCCAAAGTTCAGGCAGCGGTACAGTCTCTTACAGTGGCAGTGTGCCTGTAAACATAACAATAAATGTAGATACCCGCCCCTTTGACGGCAGCGTACACAACTTTAACAGTTCTGTTAATGTTCTTTCCGGCTCCGTGGTTGCTTTGCAGGCAGCGCACTGTGCCGCTATTACAAAGGCAGCCAATGATGTTTCTGACAGCATCATAAATGGTTTTTTTGGTACCA
>Ga0099364_10004483_pt1 | contig 21139 bp, 11 predicted proteins | sample TergutTh196P3_FD_73070 | JGI IMG/M metagenome (GOLD analysis project Ga0099364, IMG submission 73070) | Microcerotermes parvus P3 segment gut microbial communities from Pointe-Noire, Republic of the Congo - Th196 P3 | ecosystem: Host-associated > Arthropoda: Insects > Digestive system > Gut ... | reverse complement strand
AAACGGAACAAAACCGGTTAAGGAATGGGACTTTTCATATGATAAACCGGAGTCGGCATATGACGGTCTGAAACATTTGATCGACTGGATCGAAACCGGGAAGCCTGCCCCGAACAGTGCTAACGATAACCTGAAATCTATAGCGATCCTCGAAGCAGCGTATAAGTCAGCTTCAAACGGAAAAGCGATAATTATTGAAAATTAAGAATCGGGAGAGAAATTAAAATTATGAAACTTGCGTTTTCAAAACCATCGGCTAACAATGCCGAAAGAGATTTATTGTTCAAGAATTACGGTAAAATCGGATACAAAGGATTACAGCTCAAAAACGGACAGTACGCCCCGTACCTTGATGCACCTGAAAAATTCACAGCGGAGTGGGGGAACTACCCGGGTATTTCGTCCGGTGTTATTATGGGCGGCGGAATTGACAGCGATGCTAAGGAAAGCATTATAAAGATGGCGAAATTTTCGCAAAAAATCGGCGCGGAAATGTTGATTTATTGTATGGGAATACCGCGTGAGGGATTATCGGGCAAACAAATCAAACAATACGGTGCACAGTTCAATGAAATCGGAAAAGAAGTTGAAGAATTCGGAATAAAGCTTACTTTACATAATCATTACGATTCGCCCGTCATGTACAGAGAAGACATAGATTGGTTTTTCGATTGCGAAAATTTGAATGTGGGATTAACCGTAGATACAGCACATTTTGTCAAATCAGGTGTTACGGATATAGCCGAAATTATCCGGAGTTTTACGCGCATTATCGACAATTATCATATCAAGGACATCAAAAATGGGGAGTTTGTGGTACTCGGTCAGGGTATAATAAATTTTGATACGATTTTTAACGGAATAAGAGAATCGGGATATAACGGCTGGGTTTCGACCGACGAAGAAAGCGGTTGTGAAATGCTGGAATCCATGCAATTATGTTATTCGTTCCTTACAAGGAATTTGACGCAATGAAAAGAGAACTAAAAAACAGAATGGAACGTTTTATTGCGGCAATGAATAAACAGTATCCTGATTGGGAAATGTGCGCAATAACCGGGGCTGTCAACATTTATTACTTTACAGCGACGATACAGGACGGAGTATTGCTTGTCACACGCAGCAGCGGAGCGGTATTATGGGTGCGCAGGAGCTATGAGCGCGCGCTGATCGAGTCGGAATTCGAAGACATCCGGCGAATGAAAAGTTTCCGGGATATAGCGAAAACCATGGAAGCTTTACCCGAAACGCTGTATCTTGATATGTCTGAAACGTCTATGCAGTGGTACTCTCTTTTCACAAGGCATATGCCGTTTAAAAAGACCTTGCCGCTCGATGGCGTTTTGCTGAAACTTCGCGCGGTAAAGAGCGAATATGAAATCGGCAGGATGCAAAAGGCAGGGAGTATTGCCGACAGATTGTTGCGCGAAGAAGCCCCTTTGCTATTCAAAACCGGAATGTCCGAAGCGCAGCTGGGAGCCGAGCTTTTATCGCTTTTCATAAAAAACGGGCATCACGGACTCAGCCGGTTCGCTATGAACAATGCCGAAACCCTGCTGGGTCATGTCGGGTTCGGCAAAAGCCCGCTGTATCCGTCGGCATTTAACGGAGCATCCGGTGTGATCGGATTGCATCCCGCGGCGCCGGTTATGGGAAGCCCGGATGTAAAGCTGAAAAAAGGCGACATGATATACATGGATCTAATATTCGGCATAGACGGCTATAATATAGACAAAACTATTATTTACAGTTATGGCGAACCGCAGCCGGAATATGTGAACGAAGCGCATCAGCATTGTATTGAACTTCAGCAAAAAGCTGTTTCCATGATGAAACCGGGCGTAAAATCATCCGAAATTTACACTGCCGTTTGTGATGCGGTGAAGAGTGAGTATCTGGATTGCTTTATGGGGGTATCAGGAAACGATGTTGGATTTATCGGGCATGGTGTAGGATTATATGTGGATGAATGGCCGGTAATCACCTATAAATTAGATGATGTTTTAGAAAGCGGAATGACTATTGCGGTTGAGCCGAAAATCGGTCTTGAGGGAATCGGTATGGTTGGTGATGAAAACACCTACCTGATAACAGACAACGGTGCGCAAAGTCTTACCGGAAGTTCTAACGAAATAAAATGTACAATTTAAAATTTACCAAAATACAACTCTAAATAAACCGAAATATTAAATAGACCTTGCGAAGTGATTTCCGAGGAGATATAATGTAATACACCGCCGGTATGTCCGATAACTGTGGTAGTTTCAACAGTTTCAAATATACTGGCGGTGGTGCTTATTTTTGGGATTTAAATTCTTATTCTATCATATTTCTCGTATAAAATCGCATAAAATTCATTTTACCATATATTACCTCTAAAACTATCATAAAAAAATTGACACAATCAACTTTGATGTGCTATAATGTGTGAATATGTTAGGTCGAAATGTGATAAAAATACCGCCGCAGTATTTTTTGCGGGCGACTTTTTCAACACCCACATACTTTTTATACCGGCTATATCAGGCATATCAGGTATAGCTGCTGTATTAGACAACTATTATATTTTGAAAGGAGCGGTAAAACATATTGAAAATAAAATTTTTACGAATAGCTGCCGCTTTTTTAGCATTAACTGTTTTTTTAATTTATATATCAAGCTGTATGACGGATAAATCCGATCCTTCTGATGCTGTTATTTCTTCTTACCTTGATGTTCCGGGAATAACAAGCAGTGAAATTGCGGATATAGAAGCTTTGCAGGCTCGGAATGAACCTTTTATATACGCTACGTCCAGAAGTACCGAACTGTTCGAACTGGAGGACGGGACATTGAGCGGATATACAGTTTTGTTTTGCGAATGGCTGAGTGAGTTTTTCGGTATAAGGTTCCAGCCTCAGATACAAGGTCTGCCCGCCATGATAGAAAATTTGGAAAACGGCGGGATTCATTTTGCCACCCTTTCGGATACTCCGGAACGCCGGCAATCCTACCTAATGACTGCGCCCATCGTACAGCGGCATCTTAAAATGCTGCGGCTCAAGGGCAGCCGGTCAATAGAACAGATAAGTCATGAAAGGCTGCCGCGTTATGTTTTTGTGGAAGCTTCGGTGGTAATGCAATTAGTGGTTGACGAGCTGGATCCCGGTTCTTATGAAAAGGTTATAGTTAAAGACGAAGAGAGCGCATATCAGGCGATAAAAGACGGTAAAGGGGACGCTTTCATAGCGACCAGCAACATGGAAGCGGCGTTTGACCGTCACGGTGATGTTGTAGCCGAGGATTTTAATTTGCAAATAATCTTTTCCGCTGCTATGGCGGCGGAAAATCCGGAGTTTAAAACCGTCATAGAGCTTGTAACAAGAGCGGTGGAAGAAAACAATGTTTATAATTACCTGGCAAAATTATACAGGCAGGGTTATGAAAACTATAAAAAACATAAATTTTTTATAATACTTGATAAAACTGAAAAAGAATATCTGCTTGATAAACCGGAAGTACCTTATGTCACCCAGTACAATTCTTATCCGATCAGTTTTTATAATACCGACGAAAAAAAATGGGACGGTGCGGCTTTTGAAGTAATGCGGGAATTAGAAAAATTGACCGGGCTTACTTTCAAACAAATAAATGACAGCGGACTGGAAATGACAGAGCTGATGGCATTACTGGATGACGGAACAGCATACGTCATGCCGAATCTTATATATAACGAAGCAAGAAAAGACAGGTTTATATGGTCGGAAACCATGTATATTTCGGATAGATACGCTTTGATGTCCAAGCACGATTACCGCAATATTGAAATAAAAGATATCCCGTCCGAAAGGTTGGGCGTTGCTGAGAACACGGCATTTTCCTACGCGCTGCGAAGCTGGTTTCCCACCGCTTCATATGTAACAGAGTACCCGGGGCAGGATGAAGCTGTTGCCGCACTCGACCGCGGAGAGATTGACCTTGTTATGATAAGCCAGTCGAGAATTGTCGCGATTACTAATTATTACGAGCGTTACGGTTATAAAGTCAATTATTTGTTTCATTCTGCTTTTGAAGCGACTTTTGGGTTTAACAAAGACCAGACCGTTCTGTGTTCCATTATTGGAAAAGCACTTTCAATGATCGATACCGAAAGAATTACGGAGCAATGGATGCGAAGGATCTACAATGTGGAATCTATACGCTTAAGGCAGTGGCAGCCTTTGCTGGTAGGAATTATATTTTTGTTTTGTATGCTTGGTATAGCCTTATCATTCTTCTGGGTATTAAGTAAAAGAAAAGAGAAAACTATAACCAGGCAGTCGGTTTTGCTTTCCGCCATTTTTAACACTTTGCCGGAAATGATTTGCAGTAAAGATTCGGATGGACGCTACATAAGCTGTAACCGGAGTTACGCGGAATGGGTTGGTTTGCCGGAAGAAAAGATTGTCGGAAGAACACCGCTGGAATTGTTCGCGCAGGATGAGTTGTTTTCACACGAAATGACGGATATGGACGAAAGGGTACTTGGGAGAGGTCTGGCTGAAAAGCTGGAAAAATGGTTAGAATTCAAGGACAAGAAGCGCAGATTGTATGAAATCGTTAAAACACCGTTGATACAGGACGGTGAAAGAATCGGTTTGCTTGTGTTCACCAAGGATATTACCGAGTATAAAGCACTGCTGGAGCAAACGAATAAAATAACGGATTATGAACTTATGAAGCATAATCTGACCGACAAAGCATTAAATATCACTTTATGGGATAAAAATATTGATATCACGGATCAATCCGAAGATAGCGCGATGTATTACGGCGATCATATGTGGTTTTCGCAGGAACTTCGGGAAATGCTGGGATTTGAAAGCGAACAGGACTTCCCGAATAAGATCCAAAGCTGGATAAACCGGCTTCATCCCGAAGACAGGGAAAGAACGGTATCCGCTTTTCTTGCTCATATCCGGGATCTATCAGGTAAAACGCCATATGATGTCGAATACAGGCTTATTCGTAAAGACGGTACTTGCAGACACTACCGTGCTACCGGCGAAACGCTGAGAGACGGCGGCGGTATTCCGATAAGGGCAGCCGGAGCCTTAAAAGATATAACCGAAGAGAAACAAGATAAGGAAGTAATTGCATACCACTGGAAAACGTTGGAATCTATTCTGAACAGGATGGATGTAAATATTTATGTTACCGTTCCCGAAACCGGTGAAATACTGTTTATGAACGAACTGATGAAGAAAAATTTAAATCTCAATCAGAAAGACAATTTGGTCGGTCAGTATTGTTACAGGTTTATTCGTGATGCGGATAAAGTATGCGATAATTGCCCCTGCCATAGTTTGAAAGACCTTAAAGACAAAACTTTAGTTTGGGATGAATACATGGAACACCTGGGTCTCCATGTACGTCATACGGATTGCTTGATAGACTGGCCTGACGGCAGAAAGGTTCATTTGCAATATGCGATGGATATTACCGAGCTGGTTGTAGCGAGAAACAATGCGGACGAAGCAAACCGGGCGAAGACGGAATTTCTCGCTAAAATGAGCCATGAGATACGAACGCCGATGAATGCCATTATCGGCATGACTGAGCTTGCGCTGCGCTGTGAAGAACCGGGAATCAAAAATGAACATATCTACACGGTAAAGCAAGCCGGCACAAACCTATTGTCGATTATCAACGATATTTTAGATTTCTCCAAAATAGAAGCGGGTAAAATGAAAATTATACCCGCGCGGTATCCCGTAAATTCGCTGTTGAACGATTTGATAAACATAGTAAGAACAAGGCTTGTGGATTCACAGGTGAATTTTGCGGTCAGAGTGGATAAAAACATCCCGTCTTTTTTGCACGGTGACGAAACAATGATTCGGCAGGCGGTACTAAACATTCTGAACAATGCCGTCAAATATACCGAACAAGGTTTTATTTCCTTCTTTGCGCGCGCAGAATTCTCAGACGGCGAAACGGTAAAAATCATTTTTGAGGTAACGGACAGCGGTATTGGCATAGAGCAAAAAAATATTAATAAGCTGTTCTTTGATTTCACCCAGTTTGATTTGGAAAAGAATAGGGGAGTAGAAGGTGTCGGACTGGGACTTGCCATTTCGCACCGAATCATAACTGCAATGGGCGGAACGCTCACAGTACAGTCTGAATATGGTAAAGGCAGTGTGTTTACGGTTACGCTAACGCAAAAGTACAACTCGAAAAACAGTTTAGCGGAAGTAGAAAACCCCGGGGAAAAGAATGTTTTAATTTATGAAAAGCACGGTATATATGCTGAATCGCTGACTTATGCAGTCGAAAATCTGGGTATTCCGTATACGCTGGTAAAGGATGAAAAGAGCCTGTATAACGAATTGAAAAAACAAGTATACAGCCATCTGTTCATATCCTTTGACTTGTTCGGAGAAGATCGGGATGCTATAACAGAGCTAGGTAAAACAACAGAAATCGTCGTTATTACACGAATTAGCGAAATGGTCCCCGGTGATCACAGTGAGAATATAAAATCGCTTCTTATGCCGGTTTACTGCACACCTATCGCCAATATCCTGAACGGAGCAAATGGTAATTTTTCATATACTGCGGATAACGAAAAAACAATCAGCTTTTCTGCACCTGAGGCGAGAATTTTGGTCGTTGATGATATAGCAACAAACCTAAAAGTTGCGGAGGGCTTGCTGGCGCCGTATAATATGCGGGTGGATCTGGTAAGCAGCGGGACGGAAGCGATCGAAGCTGTTCAAAAGCAATGCTACGATCTTATTTTCATGGATCATAAGATGCCCGGCATGGACGGAATAGCGGCGGCGCACCGGATACGGGAGCTGAAAATCGAGAACGAACCAAACGCTGACCGGCTTGACCGTCATGACCGTCATATAAGAGTTCCTATTGTCGCTTTAACAGCAAATGCTGTCGCGGGTATGGGCGAAGTGTTTATGCAAAACGGATTCGATGATTGTTTATTTAAACCGATCAATAAAATTGAAATGAATACGATTTTAGAAAAATGGATACCTAAAGAAAAACAACTGCCTTTACAGGCGGAATCCGGCGGTTAAGCTTATAGAGCTTATAAATAAAGAGTTCTAAGCAGATTTCAAAAATTTGTGATTTTAAAATGGAAGGATTACGATATTATGGGGAATAGTAAAAAATGGAGTTCGTTGTATTTGCAAATTTTGGCTGTGGTGCTTGCTTTTACGCTTTTGGTAACCTTAAGTTATACTTTCGGCAACGATATTGTGAGAAAGCATTTGCGGGTCGAAACCGGTATGACGTTATCCGGCGTGGAAAAACAAATACATACAGGATTAAACGCATTACAGTGGACGCTGAACGATATAATCAAAAATATGCGTAATATGCTCATGGAGGGCGCTCAGTTAAGCGAAGCAGAGGATTATATAAGAGAGGTGACCAGATATAACAGAGAGGAGCTGGAGCTGCCGGGCTTTATGAAAGCCGCGTGTTATTTCGATATATTTGACGGCGCGGCATACAGTCCCGATTACGACGACCCCGATAATGAATTCAGGGGAGGGGATGATTGGGATGTTACCGCGAGACCGTGGTACATAGCCGCTGAAGCGGCGGCTGACGGCGAGATAGCAAGCACCGATATTTATGTAGACGCGGTGACGGGCGGGCTGACGTTCACTTATGCCGGTTCTATATTTGACGACAGCGGCAACCGGCTTGCTATCGTAAGCATTGACGTTTTACTGGATCAAATATACGGGCTGGGAATCGGTATTCACGAGGACCAGGTAAATTATTGGGTATTGCTTGACCGCGGTCTGAAATTCATGTCTCATCCCGACGAGGAATTTTTGGGCGCGTACATAGGCGATAAAAAGGAGTCCGCGCTTTCTTCTTTAGCCGGCGACCTGAAGCGGGGTAACGAGATCATTGAGCGTTCCGTTACAAACTACAAAAACGAAAAGTGCGTGATTACGATTCGTCAGCTCGAAAACGGCTGGCATTTAGCCGTCGTCACGCCCACGCAATTATATTATAGGGATTCGCTCAGAATGCTATGGGGACTTATAGTTATCGGTATGTTTTTAGCGGGTATTTTATGCTTATTTTTTGTGCGTACTTACAGCGCAAAGAAAAAATCGGAGGACATGATACAAAAGCTGATAAATTTTGCGCCTTACGGTATGACGATATTCGGTAAAAACGGTAAAATTATCGGTGTTAATGGTAAGCTAATGGAATATCTGGGCTTGCAAATAAATTTAAAAGAAGAAACCTGGTACGATAAATTCCTTGAAGTTTCGCCCGAATATCAACCGAACGGAGGACTTTCAAGCGAAAAGCTCCATGAGTACATGAAAATAGCTGAGGAAAGCGGCGAATGTAATTTTGAATGGATGCACACAAGACCGAATGGGGAATCGTTTCCCTGTGAAATGACTTTTCAACGCCTGATAAACGGTAAAAAGCAAATTTTCGCGAGTTATGTCCGGGATCTGCGGTTTGAAAACAAGCTGATGACAAATATAGAAAAAATATCGAAAGAAAAACAAAATCTTGCCAATCTTGAAAATATTTTGAACGGACTGGATGAACTTGTATATGTTACCGACCCGGACACAGACGAGATCCTATTTATTAATGAATTTATGCAAAAGCATTTCGATATTGACGAAAGCAGTGTCGGGCAGCTTTGTTATAAAGTTTTACAAAAAGATCAGGATTGCCGCTGTGAAGGATGCCCCTGTGACCAACTGGGTGAAAATCCGGATGAAAAGATCGTGTGGGAGGAAGTTAACACGCTGACAAAACGCGTTTACCGGAACACGGACAGATATATAAAGTGGCCGAACGGCAAAATGGTGCATTTACAGCACGCGGTAGATATAACGGAAATAAAGAAAATAAATGATGAGCTTGCGGATCAGAACATCAAGCTTAATTTGATTGTTAACGGCATGAACATCGGATTATGGGAAAGAAATATTAATCCTGAATTAGAAATGACCCACGCTGTCAACAATGAAATTTTCTGGTCGCAGGAGTTTCGTGAATTACTTGGGTTTACAGATGAAAATGATTTCCCCAATAAGATAAGCAGCTGGACCGAAAGGATACATCCGGACGACCTGAAATCGACGATCGATACGATGGTAACGCACCTGAACGACTTTTCGGGGGAATCGGTGTACGATACAACGCACCGCATAAAATTGAAGAGCGGTGAATACAGATGGTTCCATTCTTTTGGTTCGACGCTTAGGAACAGTTCAGGAAAACCTATTCGGGTTGCCGGAGCGAGCGAGGATATTACCGAACGAAAAGAAGCCGAACAAAAGTTGGTCGAGCAGAACGAATATATCCTGACTATGTTTCAAAATGCTCCGGTCGGACTGACGGTATTCGATAAAAATTTCAAGTGCATTGACTGCAATGAAGCTGTTTTAAACATATACGGTGTTACAAGAGAGTTTTACGACGGATTTTTCGGCGGTACATCGCATTCACCCGAATATCAGCCGGACGGCTCAAATTCCTACGAAAAGGCAATGGATGCAATTAAACGGGTAATGAACGGCGAGCATGTAAAAATCGAGTGGACCCATCTCATGCCGGACGGCGAACCTTTGCCCGTCGAACTGACAATGATGCGTGCGAAACGCAACGATGAATATGTCGGGCTTGGTTATATATATGATATGCGTGAACAGATCCGCATGAAATCAGAAGTTGAGTCCGCACTGATAAAGGCTCAGAAAGCCAGCGAGGCAAAAAGCGCGTTCCTTGCCAAAATGAGTCACGAAATACGCACCCCGATGAACGTGATATTGGGTGTTGCGGAAATTTTGATACAAAACAAAAGTGTTGAGGGAAAAAGTGTCGAGGAGCTGGAAAAGATATACGACTCGGGGAATTTGCTGCTTAACATCATCAATGATATACTCGACCTATCCAAAATCGAAGCGGGCAAGCTGGAGATCGTGCCTGTAAATTACGATATTCCGAGCCTGATCAACGACACGGTGCAATTGAATTTATTGCGCTACAGCAGCAAACCGATCGAATTCTTCCTGGATGTGGACGAAAACACCCCGATAAACCTGTACGGCGATGATTTGCGGCTAAAACAAATATTGAATAACGTTCTCTCGAACGCTTTCAAATACACAGATCAGGGCAAGGTAAAGATGTCTGTTTCTGCGGAGACAAAGGAAGCGGACGATGAAGTTATTATTGTTTTCCGTGTGAGTGACACAGGGCAGGGAATGGGGCAGAAGCAGCTGCAAATGCTTTTTGATGAGTATTCGCGTTTCAATCTGGAAGCTAACCGGACTATAGTCGGAACAGGATTGGGAATGACGGTCGCGAAACAGTTCGTTGACCTTATGAACGGCGAAATCGTGGTTGAGAGCGAGGAAAACATAGGGTCGGTATTTACCATACGAATTCCGCAAAAACGTGTTGATAATTTGGTTTGCGGCAGGGAAACAACCGAAAAACTGAAAAACTTACGTTTCCATAGTAAATCCATATCAAAGAAAAGCCATATATTGCGTGAATATATGCCGTATGGAAACGTTTTGGTTGTAGATGATATGGAATCCAACGTTTATGTTGCCAAGGGTATGCTGCTCCCTTACGGATTACAAATCGAAACCGTCACCAGCGGGTTTGATGCTATTGAGAAAATTAAAGACGGTAAGGTATACGATATTATTTTCATGGATCATATGATGCCCAAAATGGATGGCATCCAGACGACGGTTCTTATGCGCGATATGGGGTATACCGGTTCGATCGTGGCCCTGACGGCAAACGCTCTGATTGGGCAGGCGGAAGCATTTATGAAAAAGGGATTTGATGATTTCGTTTCTAAGCCGGTTGATTCACGCGAGCTGAACGCGGTCCTAAACAAATTTATCCGCGACAGGAAACCGCCCGAAGTTGTTAGGGCGGCAAGGCAAAAACAACAGGACAGACAAAAAAGCGGTAAAGAAACAAAGGAAAAACCCGAATTAGTAAAGTTTTTCCTGTTAGATGCAAAATCCACGTTGGAAACCTTGGAAAATGATTTCATAAACATAGAAAGTCTTGAAGAAAAGGATATAAATTTATATGAGACTAAATTGCACGGGATAAAGAGCGCGCTGGTTAATATTGGCGAAACAGTTCTTTCAAAGCTCGCGGAAAAGCTGGAAAAAGCGGCAAGCGAAAAAAATATCGCCATGATGTCAGAGCTTACGCCGGAGTTTGTTGATGAATTAAAAACCGTGATCGAAAAATACAGCCAATAGACCTCCTCGGCAATTAAAATGACGTATGAACACAGATGATTTTTCGCCAAACAAGGCAATTTTGACGAGAATATCATGGATATTTGAGGATAAATTAACGCCGTGTGAGGAGGTCTAATAAGCATTAGCACAGTTTTGGGCGCTTTCGTGGGAAAGATTAGAATGTATTGCATCACATGGCGAGAGGTCGGCATCCGGCATAACGGGTGCCGATTATAATAAAGCATCTATTTTCGCTTTTTATGACACTTTAACAAGGCACTAAAAAAGCTCTGAAAATATTGCTTGCATTTTATTCTGCTGTAAGGTATAATTTCTTTGATGCTTTAACCATCATTATTAAAATTACAGGTATCATACGGTAATTAATAGATCTTCGGCAGAATAACGTAATGCCCGGGTCAATATGAATTATAAAAAGGAGAATAATTATATGATCAACAAAACTATATGCGTGATTTTCGACGGTGTCGGGGATCGTCCGATTAAGGAGTTCGGCGGAAAAACGCCGATAGAAGCGGCGGAAACACCAAATTTTGATGCGATAACAAAAAAATCCCTGTGCGGATTAGTACACACGCTGGGCAGGGGAGTAAGACCGGGCAGCGATGTATCCCACCTTGAAATTTTCGGTTACCCGATTAACCAATATTATACCGGGCGCGGTCCGATTGAGGTTGCAGGATTAGGCATGAAGCTTCAGCAGGGTAATGTAGCGTTGCGCGGAAATTTTGGTACAGTGGATAAGGATTGGAATATACTCGACAGAAGAGCGGGCAGGATAAGGGTGGTAGATGAATTCACAGCCGCAATCGACGGCATAGAAATTGATGGAGTGAAGTTTGCCGTCAAACCGGGTACAGTGCACCGGGCAGGGGTTGTAATGCAGGGCGAAGGTCTTTCCGCGGCGATTTCAGACTCAGACCCGCACGAAACAGGGTTTCCCGTTTCAACGGTTGTGCCTACAGACTACTCGAAAGAGGCAAAATTTACCGCTGATGCAGTGAATAAATTTTTAAAAAGATCCTATGAAATTTTAGATTCTATGGATGCTAATAAAAAAAGAGCAGCAGGGGGCGATCTGCCGGCTAATTTCTTATTATTACGCGGCGCGGGGATGTACCCGTCCATGCCCTCTTTTGCAGAAAAATACGATATGAAAGCCTGTTGTATTGCCGGCGGTGGTCTGTACAAGGGGATCGGCGCATTTCTCGGAATGGATATATTGGAAGTTGACGGTGCAACAGCACTCGCTGACACAAATGTGGAAGCGAAATTTAAAACCGCGCTTAACGCCGTTAAGGATTATGAGTTTATATTTGTCCATGTAAAGGCTACGGATTCGCTTGCCGAGGACGGCAACTTCAACGGGAAAAAAGAATTCGTCGAAAAAATAGACAAAGCATTGGCATTATTTCTTGACTTACCCGATGATATTCTGCTGGTAATGACGGCAGATCACTCAACTGCCTGTGAATTGAAAGCGCATACTGCCGACCCTGTACCCGTCATGTTCGCTAATCCCAGTGTGCGTATTGATGATGTTTGTACATTCAGCGAGCGTGAATTCGCAAAGGGCGGATATGGTTTTGCCGAAGGCAAGGATATAATGCCGCAAATTATGAATTTGATGGGAAAATTACATTTAGTAGGAGCGTAGCATATGATATTCCAATATATGGGAACAGCAGCATCCGAAGGGATTCCGGCGATGTTCTGTCAGTGCAGGTTGTGCCGTACAGCGGCAAAGAACGGCGGAAAGGACATACGGGCCCGCAGCGGGGGTATAATAAACGGTAAAGTAATGATTGACTATTCCCCTGACATATATTTTCATAAGATAAGATTCAACCTTGATTTGGGTAATGTTGAGGCGTTGTTTTTCACTCATAGCCACAGTGATCATTGTGCTATGCGGCAATTGGAATTCCGTAAGCTGGGAGCGCTTTGTATTCTTGAGGAAAACCGTCCGCCTTTAAAAGTATTTGGAAACGAAGCTGTGGGGAAGATGTTTGAAGAAGAGGGGTTCAACAACGCCGGGGATTCTCTGGAATTTACCGAAATGAAGCTGTATCAGAGATACGAAGCAGGGAACGTTGCAGTTACGCCTATGCGCGCGACTCATGACTTGTCGCAAACCTGTATGATATTCCTTATCGAACACAAAGGCAAAAGGATGATATACGGCAACGATACAGGGTATTTCAAGGATGATGTTTTTGATTTTTTAGAAGGCAAAAGACTGGATTATGTAAGCCTTGACTGCACCTCGGGTTTAGGTAAAGAGGGCAACAACCATATGGGGCTTGTGGATTGCGTGAGCATAAAAAATGAATTGATAAAAAGAAACAGCGCGGATAACAGCACAACGTTTGTAATCACACATTTTGCGCACGGCGGCGTAGATGTAATACACGAAAAACTGGAACGCGGTGCATCAAAAGAGAACTTCCTTGTTGCATATGACGGGATGACGGTTAATATTTAAATTTAAAGGCGAGTGCGGTATGTATAAAATAAAATCTGAGGTAAGTTTTGATGCGGCACATTTTTTACCGGATCATCAGGGAAAATGCAAAAATCTGCACGGGCACAGATATATCGTGAGTTACTGCGTTTCTTCGCAAAAATTAGCGGCCGATGGTTCTGAAGCCGGGATGACGGCGGATTTTACGGATCTTAAAAGAATCATGAAAGAAATCACAGGAAATTTTGATCATAAATTATTGATTGATACATCCTCAGAAAAGTCACGAAACTTCGCCGGTGTTTGCGAGGATATGGGATTTGAAACAGTTTCGTTCAACCACCCGACCACTGCCGAGCATTTAGCGGAAACAATATATCTTTTATACGAAGAAGCATTGAAAAAACAATACAAAGGCAGAGTGATGCTGGAATATATAGAAGTCGGCGAAACCCCGGCAAACCGAGCCGGATACGGCGTTTATGGGGACAGAAATGAAAGTTTGTGAGATTTTTGTAAGCATCGAAGGAGAGGGACCGCGTGCGGGTCATTTGTCTAACTTTATACGCCTTTCCGGATGTAACCTGGATTGTTCCTATTGCGACACCGTTTATGCCGGAGAGGATGAAAATGCCCGTGAAATGACAGCAACGCAAATAATAAAGGAACTGGATTCGGGTGTAAATCGAATAACCTTGACAGGCGGCGAACCGTTTTTCGGGGACAAAATTGAAATTATTAATCTGTTGCAGGCGCTTTGTGATTTTGAAGTTTCGGTTGAAACTAACGGAACAGCGCATTTTGGAGAAATCCATGCTTTGTTTGACCGTATTCCGTATATTGTAGATTATAAATTACCCGGAAGCGGAATGGAAAAGTTTATGCAGACCGGGAATTACCTGAAACTTCGCGCACACGATGCTGTGAAATTTGTGGTCAGTTCTTACAAAGATCTTATCCGAATGACGGAAGTGATCAATAAGATAACGGCAGACAGCGAGGAAATCCCCGAATTTTATGTGAGTGCGGCGTTCGGTAGGATAAAACTATCCGAAATAGCGGAATTTATACGGAATAAAAGGTTAAACAATGTACGGCTGCAGCTGCAAATACACAAATATATATGGGACCCCAAAACCAAGGGAGTATAAAAAACAAAAAAGCACGGCACTGTATAAAGTACTCCGGTTGAAATCATAGACATTTAAGGATTTGTTTCCGATAAGGCGAGAGCAGAAGTTAAAAGAGTTGTTTAAGCCTATGAGAACAGATTCTGGGAATAATGAGGGTATACAGATGGGTTTAATGGATAAAATTTTCGGCACTTACAGCAGCAGGGAGCTAAAGAAAGTAACCCCTATTGTAAGCAGAATTGTTGAACTTGAGGATGCGTACCGCAAATTAAGTGACAATGAATTAAAAGCGAAAACGCCTGAATTAAAGGAGCGGCTCGCGAACGGAGCGAGTCTGGACGACATACTGCCCGAAGCGTTTGCCGCGTGCCGTGAAGCGGGGGATCGGGTGCTGGGTATGCGGCATTACGAAGTACAGCTTGTGGGCGGCGTGGTTTTGCATCAGGGTCGTATTTCAGAAATGAAAACCGGTGAGGGTAAAACTCTGGTTGCAACTTTACCCATGTACTTGAATGCGCTGGAGGGCCGCGGAGTACACCTTGTTACGGTCAACGATTATCTGGCGAAACGTGACAGCGAGTGGATGGGTAAGGTTTTCAGGTTTATGGGCATGAGCGTGGGATTGATTGTTCACGGTCTGGAAAATGACGAACGGCGCGATGCGTATAATTGCGATATAACATACGCTACAAATAACGAATTGGGGTTCGATTATTTGCGCGACAATATGTGTATCTATAAAAAAGATAAAACACAGCGCGATTTCAGGTACGCTATCGTAGACGAAGTGGATTCAATTTTGATCGACGAGGCGCGTACACCGTTAATTATTTCCGGTCAGGGTGATAAATCCACCGAACTGTATTCCCTTGCGGACAGGTTCGCTAAAACCTTGAAGATACACAAGGTAGCGGAACTGGACGACAAAGAAGACAACGATAATGTAGACGCGGATTATATTGTGGATGAAAAAGCGCACACCGCCACTCTAACCCCCAGCGGCGTAAAAAAAGCTGAAAAAACCTTTAACGTGGAAAATCTTATGGATTCCGATAATATCACTTTGCAGCATCATATAAACCAATCAATAAAAGCTGTAGGTTTGATGAAACGTGATACGGATTATGTTGTCAAGGACGGCGAAGTCATCATAGTAGACGAATTTACGGGACGTTTGATGTTAGGGCGGCGTTACAACGAGGGCTTGCATCAGGCGATAGAAGCAAAGGAAAACGTAAAAGTAGAAAGAGAATCCAAAACCCTTGCTACCATTACTTTTCAGAACCTTTTCCGATTATATGATAAATTGGCGGGTATGACGGGTACAGCACTTACAGAGGAATCTGAATTTCAGGAAATATACAAATTGGATGTTATCGAAATACCTACCAACAAGCCTTGTGTGCGCGAAGATATGAACGATGTTGTGTTTAAAACCGAAAACGGAAAATATTCTGCGGTTATCGAACAGATAATAGAGTGCAACCAAAAAGGACAGCCCGTGCTTGTGGGTACAATTTCGATAGAAAAATCTGAATATCTGTCTAAATTATTGAAAAAGCGCGGAGTCAAACATAGTGTGCTGAACGCGAAATACCATGAAAAAGAAGCGGAAATTGTCGCGCAGGCAGGTAAAAAGGGTTCGGTAACAATAGCAACCAACATGGCGGGACGCGGAACCGACATCGTTTTGGGCGGTAACGCAGAATATTTGGCGAAACATGATTTGAAGAAAAAGGGATACTCGGACGAAATCATATCGGATGCAACGGGTTTTGCGGACACGGATAACGAGGAGATACTTAACGCAAGAACGTTGTACAGTGAGCTTAATAATAAATACAAACAAGAGATCATCAAAGAAGCGGACGAAGTTCGCGAAGCAGGCGGAGTTTTTATCCTGGGTACGGAACGGCACGAATCGCGGCGTATCGACAACCAGTTAAGGGGACGGTCCGGGCGTCAGGGCGATCCGGGCGCAAGCAGGTTTTTTCTGTCACTCGAGGACGATTTAATGCGTTTGTTCGGGGGCGAGAGAATACAAAGCCTTATGAATGTTTTGAATATAGAGGAAGATCAGCCTATACAGAACCGTATGCTTACCGGCTCGATAGAATCCGCTCAACGCAAGGTGGAAGGACGAAACTTCAGTATTCGTAAAAATGTGTTAAGTTACGATGACGTTATGAACCGTCAGCGGGAATTAATTTATTCGCAGCGCAAAAAGGTGCTGGACGGCGACGATCTTCGCGAATATATAATTAACATGATAAAGGATATGGTGGAAAACACCGTTGTAACCTATCTGCCGGACGACCGCGAGCGGGAAAACTGGAATATTGAGGGTTTACGGGATTATTTCCTGGGCTTTGTTACCACGGAAAATGATCTTGATTATAACCGCGGGGAATTGGAAAGCATCGAAAAATCCAAAATAACAGAAACTATTATTAAACTCGCGATGGATAGGTATGAAGATAAAGAAAAAGAAATTGGGGAAGAAAGGATACGCGAACTTGAGCGTGTTATTCTGTTGCGTAATGTGGACAGCAAATGGATGGATCATATTGATGCTATGGATGAATTAAAACGCGGAATAAATCTGCGTGCTTACGGACAGCGGGATCCGGTGGTGGAATACCGGCTGGAAGGCTTCGATATGTTTGACGATATGATAAACTCGATACGCGAAGATACCGTAAAGGGGATATTGACCGCGCGTATCCGGAGCGAAAACGATGCACCTAAGAGGGAACGGGTGGCAAAAGTTATGTCCGAAGGGTTTGAGGGTGAAGGCGAACGTGTAGTAAAAAAAATTCCGGTGCGTAAAATAAAAATAGGACGTAACGATCCTTGTCCCTGCGGCAGCGGCAAAAAGCACAAGCGATGCTGTGCGGACAAAGAAGAAACGACCTCATAATATCAAAGTTTTCAATTGATTTTTTATTAACTTTTTAATTGGATATTGGTATGAAAAGATACGCGAATTAGGTTTGTCAGAGGTTGCCGATAAGCGGAAATTTATAAAACACAACAAAAATTCAACGTTTGTTTACAAACACAGTCATTCAGTTTGGTATCATAAGAGTTGAAAATAACTCCGTCAAGCTTGTTGTTCCCGCCACAGAAGGCAGGAGACCACAACAGGTAGAAGATTCATTAATAAGGAGGTTTCTTTATAATGATAGAAGTCAGCGGGCTCAGCAAACGTTACGGCGACAAGGTTGCGCTGAACAACGTCAGCTTCAAGGTGAACGAAGGTGAAATAGTGGGCTTTTTGGGGCCGAACGGAGCCGGAAAAACCACAACCATGAATATACTGACGGGTTACATTTCCTCAAACGAGGGAAAAGTCACGGTTGACGGATACGATGTGCTGGACGAGCCGAACAAGGCTAAAGCAAACGTAGGCTATCTGCCCGAACATCCCCCGCTCTACAAGGATATGACGGTAAAAGCCTATCTTGGTTTCGTGTACGACCTGAAACAATGCAAGCTTCCTAAAAGCCGGCATCTGCGTGAAATAGCGGATCTCATTAAAATAGACAGCGTTTATACCCGTGTTATCGGACATTTATCCAAAGGGTTTCAGCAACGTGTCGGGCTTGCAGCGGCATTGGTGGGCGACCCTAAAATACTTATTTTGGACGAACCTACCGTCGGGCTGGATCCGAAACAGATAATCGAAATACGCGGACTTATTAAAAAGCTGGGTAAAACTCGCACCGTTATGTTGTCTTCGCATATTCTGCCCGAGGTTCAAGCGATCTGCGAGCGGATAATAATAATAAACTACGGCGAATTAGTAGCAGACGACACCCCGGAAAATCTGTCTAAAATACTGTCCTCGGATTATCAGTGTACCTTAAAAATAAGAGGGCCGGAAAACGAGGTTTTTTCAGTGCTGTCTTCTACAGTCGGTGTAGAAAAAGTTTTGAGCCGCGGTGAGGTGGAAACCGGCGTTTATAAGTTTGAAATTATACCTAAAAAAGATCGGGATACACGCGCAGATATATTCAAGCGTATGGCGGAAAGAAACTGGGCGATATATGGTATGCAGGACTCTCTTATGACGCTTGAGGACATATTCCTGCGCTTGATAAGTCAGGATGGCGCGGAAATCTACAAACAGGCAGAAATAAATAAACTTAAGAAAAAAACAAGTGAGCAAGACGGTGACGACTATTTCGAAAAAAATGAAGCTGAGCAAGACAGTGAAGATGAAATATTAGAAAACGATGAATTCTTTGAATCTGATGAAAGCGGGGAGGATGAATAATTATGACGGCGATTTTTAAGCGTGAATTTTTATCATACTTTACAACGCCGCTGGGGTATGTGTTCCTGTCGGTGTTCTATCTCCTTTCAGGAATTTTCTTTTATGATGTAGTATTGTATAATAACACCACAAAAATCGGGAATATATGTGAAATGATGTTTTCTATCGTATTGTTTTTGATACCTATAATCACAATGCGCCTTTTGAGCGAAGAAAAACGTCAGAGAACAGATCAGGTTTTGCTAACGTCTCCGGTTTCGCTGACTGCGGTGGTATACGGTAAATTTTTTGCCGCTTTCAGTATCTATATTTTAGGTATGTCGGTTATTTTGATTTACGCCTTTGTTATATCGGCGTTTACGCAGTTGAATTGGCTGGAAATTATCGGAAATCTTACAGGTATAATATTGATAGGCGGAGCAATGATTTCGATCGGTCTTTTGATTTCCGGTATGACCGAAAGCCAGGTAGTGGCGGCGGTTATAACCTTTGGGGTATCCCTGGGGTTGATGCTGATTGAATCCTTTTCGGGCAGCGTGAACAACGAAATAATTTCAGCTTTGGTAAACGGGGTTTCATTCCAGAGCAGATACTACCCATTCACCCGCGGTTTATTTGAAATTTCAAGCTTTATATACTTTTTCAGCGTGATAATAATATTTAATTTTTTAACGGTAAGAGTTATAGAAAAACGCCGCTGGAGCTAAAAAAATAATCTGGAAAGGAACCGGGTCGGTACGAACGCCGTTTACGCAACGAGGGATATACTCACTTTGACATGGCTTTTCGTCTAACTTGGTGCATGGCGAGTTATATGAAAATATTCAAAATTTTCAGGAATAAAAAATTTAAGCACGGATCGTTAGCGATAATCGTAAGCATTGTGTTTGTGACGATTGTGGTGGTTTTTAACGTTGCGGCATATATTCTGGCGCAAAGGATTCCGGCTTTACAGCTGGATACCACCCGGTCCGGGCATTATACCCTGACAGATGAAACTTTAAAATATCTGGATATATTAAACTCCGAAAGCGATGCTCCGGAAGTGGAAGTGACGGCACTTGTTTCCGAAGAATCTATGAAGAACAGCCACGAATATCATTATCAGCTTTATGTTATGCTGAAAAAATACGAACAGCATTCAAATAAGATAAAATTATCCTTCAAGGACATAAACCGAAATCCCGGACTTGCGGAAGAGTACGGTTCATTGAATCTGGCACAGGGTGATATAATAGTGGCAAGCAAGCTGCGCTATCACAAAATAGCGTATAACGATATTTTCAATGCGGCAGAAAATCCGGACGGTTCTATCGAATATGTTTCGTCTGATGCGGAAATGCTTATGACCAACTCTATGCTGAGGGTCACCGAAACCGAAATAGATACAATAGGATTTTTAATTGATCATGACGAAGCACCGATGGACGGTGAAGTTTTGGGTGCGTTTACCGAATATGTTCAAACGGGAATTTACGATGTCAAAGAACAAAGCCTTATGCGCGGAGAATTCGACGAAAACATAAGTCTCTTAATTATTGCCGCCCCCAAAAGGGATTATAATAAAGAAGAAATACAAAAGCTGGAAGATTTTTTGCGTAACAAAGGCAGATACGGCAAGGGTTTAATTTATATAGCAAGTCCGGATCAGCCTGAACTGCCGTACCTCGAAGATTTTTTAAAGGAATGGGGTATTGGTACACAGCGAAACCTTGTGTTCGATTTGGACGGCAACAATGTTGTCGGAAATGAGTTCGGAATTACCGTAGATAAAGCCAGCGAGAACGAATGGCTGGGAAATGAAGCCGATATAAAAGGCGGCTATGTATTTATGCCGATGACAATAGCATTAACTCGGGAATTCGAAACAAAGAACGAATATGCAACCTACCCTCTGCTCGAAACCTACAATTCTACCGTATTAGCTCCGATAAACGAATCCGATATGGAAGATTGGTTGAAAAATTTGCAATCCGATGTACAGTC
>Ga0099364_10004482_pt1 | contig 21148 bp, 12 predicted proteins | sample TergutTh196P3_FD_73070 | JGI IMG/M metagenome (GOLD analysis project Ga0099364, IMG submission 73070) | Microcerotermes parvus P3 segment gut microbial communities from Pointe-Noire, Republic of the Congo - Th196 P3 | ecosystem: Host-associated > Arthropoda: Insects > Digestive system > Gut ... | reverse complement strand
GGTATTTATGCGATCCGACAAGCGGAGCAAGGATGCGGAGCGCGCGAATAGGCGCATGGAAGTGCCTTTGAGCGAAAAGGAGCGCATAAGTACCACCTTTTCCAAGCGACACATCAAAAGTTTCCACACCCTGTGACCTGCAACTCCTGAATAGTTACGGATGCATTATGAAAAAGGTCAATATTGTGATGTTTCTCTCAGTGCTGCTAATATTCGCGGGCACTGTCACGCTTTTTCCTGCTGATGAGCGCGTGATTGAAAACGAAAACCGCTCTTTCAACCGATTCCCGGAACTGACCGCAGAAAATGTGTTCGGTGGCGAGTTTGGCAAACAATTCGAGGAATGGATCGCCGATCGCGTGGGATATCGCGCAGATTTTGTTTCAGCCTCTATGTCAATCGTGGACGCTGCGGGGGTTGACCCTCCCGCGCCGAGAATAACTTCTCCCGCCGTTCAGAGTCCTGTCCAAGCTCCGTCTCCGCCAGTCACGCAGGAAATCCAAAGCTCTGAGCGTGACGAAGAGCCGCAGAACACCGGGGCTGTGTCCTCTACTCCTCCGTCTTCTTCTCAGCCAAGCGTATCGGCGCCGCAGCAGGATGCTGCGCAAGAGTCTTCATCGCCCTCGCTGTCTTTAGATCAGGATCCCGAACCAGAACAGGGGGAAGACTCCTCTCAACCGTCGCCCGAAACATCAGCGCAGCAGCCATCAGAATCATCTGAGCCCCCTCAAGCCTCAGAACCGACAGGATTGGATAGTTCGGAGCAGCAAGCTGCGGAGGGCGGCTCGTCTGAAACCACCCCAAACAATATCCCGCAAGGCGCAGGGAGGGTTAGAGGTTCGCTGCTCGTGTTCGACGATCGCATAGCAGAAATATTTCCGGGAAACTCAACAGCGGCGATACGTTACTCGGAAGTATTGAATCTCTACCGCGACTCGCTCGGAGAGGAGACCCGAATTTTCTCAATCCTTGTCCCGATACAAATCGCGTTTCTGCCGGAGGTTTACAGCGAGTTAGCCGATTCGCAGATATACATGATTGAAACGGTAAACTCCTTGTTTGTAGAAGGCATCACTCCGGTGGATGCATACGGCGCTTTGCAGCAGCATGCCCATGAGTATGTCTATTATCGCACCGACCATCACTGGACGGCGCTCGGGGCATATTATGCGTACACTGCTTTCGCCCAGGCGGCGGGTATCCCTGCGATTCCGTTGAGCGAGTACGATGTTATTGAGGTTCCGAACTTCTTGGGCTATCTGTACAATCAAGCACCGTCAGAGAGTCTGAGGAGAAACCCTGACACTATATATGCATACAGGTATAAGGGCGAGCTTGAAACGTCCGTGCCGCTGCTGCGCATTCCGGGCGCAGGGCAAGCGGCGACGTACAGGCTCTTCCTAGGTGGCGACCATCCCAGCCTTACGATCACGACTTCGGCGGGGAACGGCAGGACTGCCGTCATTGTAAAAGATTCTTATGCCAATTGCTTTGTGCCTTGGCTCGCGCCGCACTACGAGCGCATTATCTTGCTGGATCCGCGCTCATATGAGAGGTCTGTGGTTTCGGTAGTAGACAATTATGAAGACGTGGACTTGATTTTCCTGACTTACACGCTTGCCGTTTCATATGGTGTGATGGTCGAATACATATCGAGGATAATGTAATGTAACCGCCTTTCCTTATTTCGCCCGTCATTGGGATTATACAGAGGCAGGCGTTTCGATGTCAAGTACCGCGTCTGTAGCATTAACCTTGCTCTCGGAAGACGTTTTTTCTAAAATACTCTTGACAAATGTGCGCGCAGACCGCAGAATACTATACAGAGAACTTTGAAAGGAGGCTTTTTTGAGCAGTTACATAATTAATATTACTTAGGAGGAGATATCCAGATGAAAAAACGCATTCTTACCCTTGCAGTGGTACTCACGATGCTGATGGCGGTGGCCATTCCCGCTGCTGCGCAGAACACATTGGCCACTTACGTTGATGAAATGAACGATGTTTTTGGCGAAGACCTGTTTACAGCGGACAATGAGCCTGTCAGCATTTCAGACGCACAAGAAATCTTTCTGGCGCTCGGATCCGATCAGAGCGACATATTGACCGGAGATGGAGTGCTTAGCCGTGTGATGGCGGCTCAGGCGGTTTGGTCACTTGCTCAGTCACTCGGCGTGTCATTGCCTGAGGGTACTTCGCCCGAGACATTCACTGACACCGACGATTCCGCTGTCGGCACACTTGCAGCGCTGGGCATAATGACTGGAGTAACAGCAGGTACTTTCAATCCTGACGGCGATTTTCTAAATGTTCATTTCGCCGTTGTTCTTCATCGGCTCTTCAGCCTCCCGGCGATAGGCGGTCTCGAAGCCGCTAAAACTCTTTTAGCCGACGACTCCGGTGAGCAACCTGAAGAACCCGAGGAATCAGAGGAACCAGAGGAGCCCGAAGAGTCTGAGGAGCCTGATGAAGAGACGCCTGATGAGCCCGACCCGCTAGAGGGGGCGCATGTGTCTTCGAGACCGGAGTTGGAAATAGCGATGGAAATCGGGTTTGTACCTGAGAGCATGATTGGCAACTGGGGACAGTCAACGAGCCGTTTGCTCGCTGCTGAAATGATTGTTATGCTAATCGAAGCAATGACGGGTAAGAGCATTGAGGAAGTAGCCGAAGAAAACGACTTCGACATGAGCATACCATTTGGCGACACCGACAACAGGGCTGCAACTTTTCTTAAGGCTTCAAGAATCAGCTACGGTGCCGGCAGCAGTGAGATATATAATCCGAACGGTACGTATAACCGCGCGGAAATGGTGACAATGCTCGGGCGCATGGCGGAAAACGTGTTTGGCTATGATCTCAGTGACTATAGGCTTGGCACTGATGTATTCGACGATGTGGGTGATTTTAGCTGGGCTAACAGATATATTGGCTGGGCTGCGGATACTAGGATAACGCTGGGCGTCAACGCACAGACTTTCGCTCCCCGCGGACCACTAGAAAACCAATATACCGTAATGTTTACTGTTCGAGCTTTTCAAAATCTCATAGATGAGTAGAGATGAGTATGGGTACGGAGTCGGCGAAGAATAACTCCCCAACCGCAGCACAAGCCAGCCTAACCGCTTGATGCTTCGTAGTCGATAACTACTGTTAAATCCGGGTGCAAAAGGAGCAGGCTGGCCGGTACATCCGTGTGTATTTTACCCTCAAACAACCTTTTCGCTATTGCCGCCTTGCCCGCACCGCTGATGAGCAGAAGTATCCGTTTTGCGCCGAATATCGCTCCAAAACCCATGGTTATCGCCGATGTCGGCTGAACTTCGCCGCCGGTGAAAAAACGCGAGTTCGCTGCGAGGGTGCTCTCAGTCAGATCAACTAGATACGATGGCATCGAATATGACGCAGCAGGCTCGTTGAAGCCTACATGTCCGTTTACGCCGATTCCGAGGAGCTGGAGGTCAATGCCTCCGGCTTCCTCGATTTCGGCGTCATATTTTGCGCACTCGCCCTGTGGGTCGTCAGTATCACCGTCGGGAAGCCGGGTAGATGCGAAGCTCACTTTACTGAAAAGGTTTTCATGCATATAGAAATTATAGCTCTGAGGATGGTTCTTGCTAATAGGATAATACTCATCCAGATTGAACGATCGCGCTCTAGAGAAGTCTATCTCACCTGAATCACAACGCTTTACAAGCTCTGCATAGAGTCCCAGCGGCGTACTGCCGGTCGCCAAACCAAGCACGCTATCAGGCTTACGCTTGATCTGATTTGCAATAATATCAGCGGCGACACGGCTTAAATCATCATAGCTGTCGCAAGCGATTTTTTTCATAGGAAACCTCCAATTCATCTCTTTATGTTTAATCAGATTACCAATTTATGCCATTATACCAAAACAATGCCTTTCCCACAAGGATAGCACAAGGATAGCTGCGAAATTATATTGACAACATAGAAAAAATCATTTAAAGTTATGGCATTGATTCATTAAAAATGTATGTAGGGAAAGGTTGGTTCTTCTAGTTATGAAAAAAAAGTTATTATGCTCGATAATCGTCATTGCGGCTATGGCTGGTTTGCTGCAGCCCGTTCTGGCTTCGTCTTTTGCCGATCGTGAATGGGCTTTGATGCGGCCTGCAAACGAGCACGAAGCGGCGGGCAGATACGACGAAGCGCTCCCGTATTGGATTCAACTGGTGGATCTGTACAGCAGCGAGAATACAGCCGGGGCGCTGGAAAACGGCGGCCATGTTGCCAGAAAAATAGGTAACTATTACGCAGGGCATTATAGCAGCAGGAATTTTAATGCCGATTTAGCAACAACATACTATGAAAAGGCAAAGGAATTATACACAAGAGCCAATGCCTTGGGCAGAGACCTGCTATGGGCCATATCAGAGACCGATGCCTTGGCGAGCCGGTATAGGACGACTATCCGCGCATACGCGCAAATGCCGATCGCAAATCGGAGGCAGACCCGGCCTTTAGCAAAACATGAGCCTGCCGGAGGCATAATTCTGGGGATATACGCCGAAAGGGAAGCCAGATATATTGACGACTACCGGTTGAGTCTGAACCTGTTGGATAGGGACATGGGCAGAAATCATACGTCGATTCTGTTCTATTGCGAATGGGGGGTAACAGCTTTTCCGACAAGGTATGCGCAGGATGTCGCGGCACAGGGCGGCTCGCTTCAAGTTGCGATGCAGCCAATGGCCGGGCTGGACGCTGTGCGAGACGGCGACTATATACGCTCTTGGGCAAGGGCGGCGAATGCTTCCGGAGTTCCGATATTTTTGCGATTTGCGGGCGAGATGAACGGCGACTGGACCGCATGGGACGGCAATCCGAGGCTGTATATTGAGAAATTCCGCTTAGTTCACGGCATAATGCAGCAAGAGGCCCCCAACGTTGCGATGGTGTGGGCGCCAAACGACTCCCCTTGGGTCAACTATGATGAGTTCTACCCCGGCGACGCATATGTGGATTGGGTGGGAGTCAGCAGCTATACGATGCTCAGATACACATCCTCGACTAAGGAACAAGTCCTCGGCTCCAGTCCGATTACAAGGCTCTCCCACATAGTTAACCTATACGGCAGTCGCAAACCGATAATGATCGTTGAGTTCGCTGCTGCGCACCGAGCCCCAAGCGAACCTCAGATAAACTATGACGACTGGGCTATAAATAACTTAAGAAAGCTGTATTCGTACGTACCCCGCGTCTATCCTGAGATTAAAGCAATTTTCTACTTCTCGGATAATACCTCCAGAGGCAATTACAGTCTTGTCGATCGTCCGAGTATTTTACAAGCCTACAGGGATCAGATTTCGTCAGACTACTTCTTAAGAAGTATGACGCAACCGGCCTCATATTATTATCAGGATATCGGCAATGGCGATATTACACTCGGGCCGGTCCGCATATCTGCGTATGTGGAAACCCTTGACCCCGTGGTTTCCCGTGTGGAATACGAGCTTAGAAATATTTCCACCCGCGAAGTGAGGTCGCTGGGGAGGTCGACGAGCTTGCCTTTCGAGTTGGATGTCGACTTTTCCGGGTTGACTTCCGGTAGTCATGAGCTTATCGTCAAGGCATATGATTCTCAAGGTGCTTCAGTGGGGACAGCGAACTTTGTGATTACCGGCAGCGGGTCGGGTACCGCTGCGCCCACACCCACGCCCACACCATCCACACCGTCGACATCGATTACTGTCTACCCAACAAGGTCAACGGTCTTTGTCAACGGCGAAGCTATAGCTTTTGATGCGTACACCATAGGCGGGAGCAACTATTTCAAACTGCGCGACTTGGCATATGTCATTAACGGTACGAACAAGCAGTTCGAGGTTGGCTATGATAGCGCTACAAGGGCTATAACGATGACAAGCGGCCAATCCTATACCAGCACCAGCGGCGATATGACGCTCGGCGATGGCAGTTCAAAACGGGCGACACTGAATTCCAGCATAAACATTACCCTTGACGGAGAGCCGGTTCAAGTAAGAGCGTATATGATCAGCGGCAATAATTTCGTGCGGCTGCGCGATATCATGCGGCTTCATGATGTTTATGTCGATTACGACATCGTGACACGGAACATAATCATAGACACCTCGCGGTCGTACGAAAGCTGATAAAGCATAGATACGATGAATGAATCCCTTGCAGCGCTGTGCGGCAAGGGATTCATAATTGTGCAACAAAAGTTACTTGTTACTCGCCCGCCTCTATCCCTTTACAGCCTGCTCTCCGCCGTCCGCTATCGCCGCTTGGGCCGCAGCAAGGCGCGCTATTGGTACGCGGAACGGTGAACAGGATACATATGCAAGGCCGATCTTGTGGCAGAACTCTACCGAGGATGGGTCACCGCCGTGTTCGCCGCAGATACCGAGCTTCAAGTTGGGGCGCGATTTCAGCCCGAGCTGTGCCGCCATCTCCATCAGCTTGCCGACGCCTGCCTGATCTATCCTTGCAAACGGATCGGATTCGAATATCTGCTTTTCGTAATAATCATCAAGGAACTTTCCGGCATCGTCGCGAGAGAACCCGAATGTCATCTGCGTCAGGTCGTTCGTGCCAAACGAGAAGAACTCAGCCTCCTTCGCCACCTCGTCCGCAGTGAGGCATGCGCGAGGAATCTCTATCATCGTGCCGACCATATATTTCAGATCGCTGCCGGCTTGCGCTATCAGCTCGTCGGCTGTTTTCACGACAACATTTTTAACGAAAACGAATTCCTTCACCTCGCCTATAAGCGGAATCATGAGCTCGGGTACAAAGTCTTTCCACTCGGGATGAGCTTTTTGCGCATTTATCGCAGCCTTGATGATTGCTCTCGTTTGCATCGCGGCGATTTCAGGGTATGTCACAGCAAGGCGGCAGCCGCGATGCCCCATCATTGGGTTAAACTCGTGCAGCGAGGCTATGATTGCTTTGACTTCATCCACGGTCTTGCCCTGAGTTTTCGCAAGCGCTTCAATATCATGATCTTCGGTTGGCAGGAACTCATGGAGCGGCGGGTCAAGATAGCGGATCGTGACCGGGGTACCTTCCATCGCTTCATAAATGCCTTCAAAGTCAGACTGCTGCATCGGCTCAATCTTTGCGAGTGCCTTTTCGCGCTGCTCAGTCGTATCGGAGCATATCATCTCGCGGATAGCTGCTATGCGGTCTGCCTCAAAGAACATGTGCTCTGTGCGTGTGAGGCCAATGCCTTCAGCGCCGAACTCCCGCGCCGCTTTTGCATCGTGAGGTGTGTCGGCATTTGTCCTGACGCGGAGCCTTCTGTATTTATCTGCCCATGCCATTATGCGGCCAAACTCGCCGCCGATCGATGCGTCGGTCGTCTTTATTGCTTCCCCGTAGATATTGCCAGTCGAGCCGTCAAGGCTGATCCAGTCGCCTTCTTTATATGCCTTGCCGCCAAGCTCAAACTGCTTGTTTTTCTCGTCCATTTTTATTGCGCCGCATCCGGCAACGCAGCAGGTTCCCATGCCGCGAGCAACAACCGCTGCATGCGATGTCATGCCGCCGCGCACTGTGAGTATGCCGCGCGCCGCAGCCATACCCTCAATGTCTTCGGGCGATGTCTCCAGCCTGACCAAGATCACCTGCTCGCCTCGGTCTGCCCACTTTTTAGCGTCTTCCGCAGTGAACACAGCGCGTCCTGCCGCCGCCCCGGGCGAAGCTGCAAGCCCTGCGCCGATGGGTGTTGCGCTTTTGAGCGCAGCAGCATCAAACTGTGGATGCAACAGCGCATCGAGTGACTTCGCATCGATCATCGAAACAGCGTCCTTATCGGAAATCGCACCCTCGTCAACAAGGTCGCAGGCAATCTTCAGCGCCGCCGCCGCAGTGCGCTTACCGTTTCGCGTTTGCAGCATGAAAAGTTTCTTATCCTCGATGGTGAACTCCATATCTTGCATGTCCCGGTAATGGGTTTCAAGCGTCCCACAGATTTTGACAAACTCGTTATATGCATCCGGCATTATTTCGCGAAGCTGGTCGATGTCTTGCGGCGTGCGAATGCCAGCAACAACATCTTCGCCCTGTGCGTTCATCAAAAATTCGCCGAACAGTTTTTTCTCTCCAGTCGCGGGGTTGCGCGTAAACGCGACGCCTGTGCCGGATGTGTCTCCGAGATTTCCGAACACCATTTCCTGCACGTTTACGGCGGTGCCCCAGTCGCCCGGGATGTCGTACATACGGCGGTATGATATCGCGCGAGGATTGTTCCAAGAACGGAACACAGCTTGAATCGCTCCCATGAGCTGCGCTTTTGGATCTGATGGGAAGTCGTTGCCGATTTTCGATTTATATTCATCTTTGAATTGACGCGCCAGTTCTTTCAAATCATCCGCTGTCAGTTCCGTATCCTCGGAAACCTTCTTTTCTTCTTTCATCTCGTCGATCAGCTCTTCAAAGAACTTCTTGCCGACTTCCATGACGACATCGGAGTACATTTGTATAAATCTTCTGTAACAGTCATAGGCCCAGCGCGGGTTGCCGCTCTTGATTGCCATGACTTCGACGACATTATCATTGAGGCCAAGGTTGAGGATAGTATCCATCATTCCTGGCATCGATGCTCGCGCGCCTGAGCGAACAGAGACGAGCAGCGGGTTTTCAGCGTCGCCGAATTTCTTGCCCGCGATTTCCTCGAGCTTGTCTATGTACTGCATTATTTCGTTTTGAATCTCGCTGCTGATCATCTCGCCGTCGTCGTAATACTTCGTGCATGCCTCCGTCGTGACCGTAAAGCCCTGTGGGACAGGGAGTCCCAGAGTGGTCATCTCGGCGAGGTTAGCGCCTTTGCCGCCCAGCAGCGCTTTCATTTGGCCGTTCCCCTCGGAAAACAGGTAAACGTACTTATGGCTCATAAAAAATCCTCCAACTAAAAAAATTACAAATAATAATTGACCATCTGATGTTGCAATGCACTAATTATACCATTTTTCCAAATATTCCGCAGCATCCTCATCAGTCAGGCTCCAATTGTTTCAATGAAATTATAAATCATTGATCCAGCCACGTCAACAATAAAGATACTGCCTTCATGTTGCAAAGACTTCCAAAATGTGCTATAATCCACTTAAAAGACAACGGAGCATTGCTAGCGGTAAGGCGATGGGGAGCGAACCAGCAGAAAAGCGCGAAACAGGCATGTTTGACGTACAATTCGCGGCTTGCCCGCGTTGGGGGGATTATGATGAAACAAGCAGTAAAAACCGTGTGCGCCCTGCTGCTGAGCTTTGCTGTGCTCATACCCGGCATGTCCGGAGGCTTGGAAGCAGCCGCTGTCAATGCTGACTCACCGGGCGGGCATTCAAGCGATGTGGTAATAATATCCGGATCCAACGATGACGATACCTACGCACCATATGCACTGACATACAATAGAGCCTTGGAGATTACCCTCTCCGGCTTGTCCGGCTTGCTATCCATAGATGATACCCTGCTGTATCTGGATTATCAGCGGACGCTTATGCGAAGGCAGATATGGGATTTAGATCAAGATCCCCAGCTTGGCATACTAGCCTCTTTGGGCAACACCATTGGCTACCTAATGGGAGAAATAGAGAGGATCGTCGAGGAGCTAACGAAACTGCTCGACCCTGATGAGGGCGGAGGAGAGCCGGACGAGCAGTTAATAAGTGAGTTGACAAACCAGAGGCAGCGATTGCAGATGCTGCTGAACGATAGCAACAATGCCTGGGACGCTATTATTGAGGCTAGGGCCAATGTCGAGGCTGCAAGGGATATAATGGCGCAGAATATCGAAATCATGGGATTGCGCATGGAATCGATGACGATAGCCAAGGAAATGCTGCGTATATCTGCAGAGCTATCCCTGCGCAGCGCGCTGACGGGGTTGGCTGCGGCCCTGCGCGATGTGGAGATGATGGAGCTGACCATTGCCCAAAGCGAGGAGAATCTCAAGCGTGCAAGAATAATGAACGACTTCGGACTTGGCAGCAGCAGTGAACTGCTTTTAGCGGAGCTTGCCTTGGCTCAGGATTATATACGCATGGAAAACTTAGAGATAGCACTGGATAATGCGCATATGTCGCTTGCTAAGCTCTTGCGTCAGCCTCTTTCTACAGCGTTTATCTTGGAATACAGTCGCATTATAGACGATGTGTCCTCTATTTCGGAGCTTTCGCTAAGCAACGCGATTGAAAACGATCTTACCATCAAGCAGCTGGAAATAGATATTGAAATCAGTAAAATTGATGTTAAAATCAGAGAAATTGATATGATGAATAGGAGAAAGTCTCTAACCATCGGCGCACCTGATGCTTGGCCCGCGCGAAGTAGGGCATATGAGCAAGCACTTTTCGAGTATGAAAATGCGCTGAGGGCTGTAAGTGCCGCCGAACGCGATATGGTAAATGCGCGCCGTGATTTAGAGGCTAACATCTATGTACAGGGGAACGCGCTGCGTCGTTTGTCGTTGCAGGAACAGTCCATATTATTAGAGATGAAAATGGCCGAGGCACAGCTTGCGGCTGCAAGAGTCCGGTATAGCCTAGGGCAGATCACTCAATTTGATTTAGACAAAGCCACGCTTTCTGTTTTCCTTTTGGAATGTAGTTTGGAAAATAACCGGGACGCACAATGGGTACAGCAGTTCCGTATGCAGTACACATTCTTGCCGTAGCCTTAACGCAACTGCTGCGGAAGGTGTCCCTATGCTGCGGATTTGACGCAGCCAATGCACGAGTACTTCAGAGAAAACATGCATAATTGGCCAAAAATAGTGTGCAGACTGCGCCAAATCCACAGCACAGGGACACCCTCCGCAGCAACTGCGCCTTATCCAAAATGAGGTGGTACAATGATACGCTTTATTCATCGAGCCGCGTCGGTTGCCTGCGTGACGCTGTCAGCTATCTTGGTCGCGTCATGCACGTTATTTCCCGTTGAAGAACGCACCCCGCCGCCGCTTATCCCGCGTGTGGAAATCGCATACAACACGATTGTCGCCGAGTTAGGACGCATGGAAATGCGATCGCTCTATCTTGGTTTTATAAAGCCCGTCAGGAGCGAGGACATAATACTCGATATTCCGGGCGCTGTTCTTATAGAAAACTTCATAGATAAGGACGACCGGGTAGAGGCGGGTGATATCCTCGCGATAGTCGCAAACGAGGACCTCGTAAGGCAATTAGACGACATGCAGTGGGCGCTGGAGCTTGCGCAAATAAACCTCAGCTCCGCCGTACGCGCTTTTGATGCCGCAAGATCGCATTATGCGGGGCTTGAGGACAGAGCCGAACGCGAGCGGCAAGTTGCCGAGGATCAGTATGCAGACGCTCAGCTCTTGTATGAGCATGGCATCATATCCCTAGCCGAGCTGCGGCAAGCAGAGAATCTATACCTTGATACTATCTTTCAGATAGAGCAGAATCTCGCTCAGGCAAGGGCAAGCACTTATAATGATGACGCGGTTCGCAGAGAAAGGATAAATCTGGCGATTGCAGAAAGGAACTTCCATGAGGTTCAGGACAAAATCGACAGCTTTGTTGTACAAGCGCCGTTTGGCGGGGTAGTAACATTTGCTCTTGCAGTCGCAATTGGCGAAACATGGGACACAAGCACGCCTTTGTTTACTATAGCCGACGACTCGCGGCTGTATGTCGCCGTTTTTTTGAGCGATCGTGACATTAACTTCGGACACCCGCTATCAACCGGTACGCAGGTCGAGCTATCGGTCGCGATCACCGGCGAAAACATCGATTTTTACGGCACTGTTATCGATATGACAACCGAGGATAAGGCCGCTGCTACAATACATAGCGATAATGTTGTGATCGATGTGCGTGACATGCCCGAACAAATCACAGTCGGCGCGCCGAGCATCACTGTGAGACTTCTGCAAGTCAGCAACGTCAATGCCATAGTCATCCCGGTAAACGCGCTGAACTTTGCCGGCGAGTATACATATGTGCGTGTCGTCGCCGACGGTGTCAGCAGGGAGCGCGCGGTGGAAACGGGCATGATGTCCGCCACGGAAGTTGAGATATTAAGCGGGCTGGAGCCCGGCGATGTCGTTGTGGTAAGGTAGCGCGGTCTTCGGACCGCGCGCTTCAGAGGTCAGGGGTCAGGATTCAGGGGTCAGCAGACGTGGGAACGAGATTCTTTTAAAACCTAAAGACGCGTCATTGCGGCCTCCGAGCCGCAATCCCCCGAAATCCGCGGGAATGCGTCCTGAACCCGATTCAGGACCGCAATGACGTGGGGTACTAATTTTTCCAATTTATTTGGGGTAGGGGATTAGGCGGCTATGTTTTCAGTGGCTATCGGTAAAATGCTTAGGAATAAAGGGCTTTTCATCTGCCTGCTCATCGCATGTATTTTTTCGGTCGCCCTTATCGCTTGTTTGCCGGCTTTTGAAAACGCGATAACAAAAAGGATGCTGCATCAAGAGCTGCTTGATGAGCACTATCGGACAGGTTCCCCGCCGCTGCTGCATAACGTTCGCATACCTATAACGCACAGCGCGGACGGCATGGCTGATAGTAGTCACGATGCTGATATCCACGATGCGATCATAGGGCGCTTCGCGCTTCCTGTCATCTGTATTCAAACCACCTATGCACTGGCCCTTGGGTTTCTCTATCATGTATTACCGGGGGGGCTAGAGGTGGGGGGACCGCTGACACGGGGTGCTATAGCGTACACAGATGGTATTTACGATCAGGTGGAGCTTATAGCGGGCCGATTCCCTGATCAGATAGATGACCCGGATATGATTGAGGTTGTCGTCAGCGAGAGGGTCGCGGCGGCCGCACCGTTTATGCTCGACTCGGTGTACAACCGCCGCCATTTACAGACACCTCAGGACGAGGGATTGAAATTCCGGGTCGTGGGCGTTTTCCGCGAGATAGATCCGAGCGATCTGTTTTGGGTACAGACGCTGCCGAACATCACTTTGTACACATCATATGAATCCATCATGAAAGCCATGTTTTACACAAACTCCGAGACAAGAGGGCGCTGGGCGGCTGTGCTGGATTACAGATACCTTGAGCCGGCAAACGTCCGGAGCATCGTTGATTTGCTTGATGAACGCGTCTATGGGACGCTGAACAACTCCCGCTTTCTTGTAAGAGCTCTCGAGCGGCAAGGCGAACTGAGACCGATGCTGCTGATATTGCAAACACCCTGCTTGGCGCTTATCGCTTTACTTATAATAATGCTATCGGGTCTCATTCTCGATAATGACAGGGTCGAGATTTCGCTGCTCTACAGCAGGGGTGCCGGGAAAAGCCGCGTCATAGCCATGTACGCGATTCAAGCGCTGCTGCTTGCTGGAGCGGCAATAGCGGCGGGAATCCCGCTCAGTGCGCTGCTGTGCACACTTTTGGGCGCATCGACGGATTTTCTGGATTTTCAGGGACGCTCGCTGCTGGAAGTGACAGTGACGACGGACGTAATTCTTTACGCTGTGGCAGGGGCGGGTGTTTTCATTGTGTCCATGCTGCTGCCTATAGTGTTTTCCAAATCCGTATCTATCGTGGTTCAAAGGCGTGCGAAAGCGGCGCGCGGCTCAAGGCCGTTTTATGAGAAGTTTTTTCTGGATATCATCCTGATCGGAATATCTGTTTACAGCATAAATTCGCATCTTAGCCTCCAAGAAAGGCTTGCAGAATTGGGCGTGGAGGCATCGGAGTATGCCGTAGACCCACAGATATTTTTAATGTCTACATGCTTTTTTGCAGGCATGGCTATGCTTTTTTCAAGGCTGTACCCATACATTATAAGGGTGCTATTCCGCTTAGGGCGGTCTCTTTGGCCGCCGCCTATCTACGCCTCGCTCAGCGCCGCGCGCTCGCGCCATCGCAGCAGATATATAATGCTTTTTATTATTACGACTGTCTCTACGGGAATATTTTCCGCATCGGCTGCGCGAACCATCAATCGAAACAATGATGATAATGCCATGTACGACATCGGCGCCGATATTGTCGTTATGGAGAACTGGCAGTTCTACGACCCGCTTGGGCATGTGCAGGGTCGGTATGGTAGCGCGGAAGAACCCAGAATGCCACCTTATAGTGAGCTTTTTTTCTCTGAAGTGCCATTTGGATTGTTCGAGGAGCCTGATGGCGTTGCGCTCGCGACAAAGGTGTACCGAAACGACAACGGAAACGCAATGTACACCCGCATAGGGGGCGGCGCGGTAAATGTCACTATTCTGGCAATCAACCCCGACGAGTTTGCCCAAGTCTCATGGTGGCGCGACGATATGTATGATTATCATTTTAACCACATGATGAACGCCATGTCGTCAAACCCGTATGTAGTGCTGGTTTCACGCAACATGGCGGACAACAGAGCCAATAGGCCATTGATACATGGCGAACCGCTCATTGTCTTATGGGACGGCCACGAAGCCAGATCTTCGCCGACATGCTATGTATATGATTCAGTAGAATTTTTCCCGACATGGTCGCCGGTGACATCCGAGGGAAGACCTGCGAATCTCATTGTGATGAACTATGAACTGATTAAGAGATATTATCGGTTAGAGCCTTATGAAGTGTGGATAAAAACGGAAGATGACGCGTCCGGAGCTGATATAATGCAATACTACTTTGACAATAGGGACATGACGCTGTTTCCGCAACATAGGTTAGTAGACAACCATGTCCGGGCTCCCCGGTTTTTATTCGAGGACGCGCAGATAGATCTAGACGATATCCGCAGCCATCCGAACATTCTGAGCATGAACGGCTTTCTCACGCTCAACTTTATGATGGTAATTGCGATCATGGCATCAGGCTTCCTGATATTCTGGTACTTGGATTTTAGGAGCAGGAAGCTTCAGATAAGCATTATGCGCTCGGCGGGTATGCCCCAAAGAGGGGTAATCGCAATGCTGCTGTGGGAACAGGTGCTGCTGTCGATTTTGCCCTTGGTCGCCGGGTTTGTTCTGGGCAGGATTGGCGCTTCGATGTTCGTGCCCATGCTTGGGGCGGCCTCGGAGGAATCTGCGCTGCCTTTCATGATCCACATACTGGCGGATGACTCCGTGCGAATTGGCGCTATAGTTTTAGGCGTTATTCTGATCTCAATCGCTATTCTCACTATCATGGCGGCGCGCATGAAGATAAGCCAAACGCTCAAGCTTGGAGAGGAATAGGCGCGACGTCTGCGACGTCAGGGGTCAGGGATCAGGAGTCAGGGGACAGGGGCAATGTCATTTAGCAGAGGTCTCAGAGCCCCCTTCGCGCACGAAGGGGGTGCCGTCCGCAGACGGCGGGGGTTGCTCCCCACAAGGCCGGTGTACAGGACAACCCCCGGCGCTTCGCGCCACCCCCTTCGTGCGCGAAGGGGGCTCTGACAGCCTTAATTTAATAACATTGGTTCAAGGGACTAGGAGACGGGGGACGTAATGGTTATTGATGATATTGTGCGGACTGAGGGTGTTGTTAAGGTGTTTTCCAACGCGGGCAACTCGGTGACTGCTGTGAACGGTGTCTCGATCGATGTCCGCAGCGGGAGCCTGACTGTTTTGCGCGGAAAATCAGGATCGGGCAAAACGACGCTCATCAACCTCATAGGCTCGCTTGACCGCCCCGACAGCGGTACGATATTGGTATGCGGCAAGGATATCACCTCAATGTCGGGGGTCGAGAGCGAAAAATTCCGACGCTCACACATCAGTTTTATCTTCCAGTCCGTCGCGCTGTTCGGGGATATGACTGCCTTTGAAAATGTGGAGTTTGCCATGCGTACGGCAGGGGTCAAATATAAGGCGTGCGCCAAACGCGCCGAAGAATGCCTCGATATGGTTGGATTATCAGGGCGCATGAAACACATACCTCAGGAGCTCTCGGGCGGTGAGCAGCAGCGCGTCGCAATCGCCCGCGCCATCGCGCACAGGCCGTCCCTAGTCTTGGCCGACGAGCCGACATCCCAGCTAGACACATCAATGGGTCTTCAAGTGCTGAAATTGTTCCTCACGCTGGCGGAAACCGAGGGTATCACGTTCCTCATGTCGTCGCATGACCCCGAGATCGTCGATGTGGCGCACAGGGTATATACGCTGAAGGACGGTGAGTTATCTGATGAGCTCTGATGCGGACAATAACATGATCGTTTGCGAAAACGTCTTTATGATTTATAAGACAAAGGACATCGAAGTCGTGGCGCTGCAAGGACTCGACCTCACGGTCGCACGCGGCGAAATGATGGCGATAATCGGGAACTCAGGTTCAGGCAAAAGCACGCTGCTTAATCTTCTGGGATGTCTCGATACTCCCTCTGCGGGAAGTATCATAGTCGATGGCTTGGACCTCGTCAAACTTAAACCTGCGGCTATCAAGCGGTACAAGTCCACCACCGTGGGTTTTGTCTGGCAGAACACAGCGCGGAACCTCGTGCCATACCTTTCAGCCCTGGATAATGTCATTTTGCCCATGCGTATGTTAGGGAAAATCGACCGCGATCACGCCCGTTCCCTGCTCGATTATGTCGGTCTCGGCGATAAGCTTAAGCGCAGGCTCTATGAACTCTCAGGCGGCGAGCAGCAGCGCGTCGCAATCGCGATCGCGCTTGCCAATAAGCCGCCCTTGCTATTGGCTGATGAGCCCACCGGCGCGGTTGACACCAAAACCACGGTTGACCTGCTGAATCTGTTCAAGAGGGTCAGTGTCGAGCTTGGCACGACTGTTGTTATCGTGACCCATGACCGGCAAGTTTCGTCATTTGTTGACCGTGTAGCGGCTATGCGCGACGGACGCGCCAGCAGTGAGTTCATCCGCCGCCGCTATGATCTGGAGCTAAACGCACTGGAGACTCCGTTCCATGAACTCACGCATGAGGAGTACGCGACGCTTGACAGGTACGGGCGACTTCAGCTCCCGCAAGTATTCGCAGAGAGCATCAGCAGTGGGAACAAGGTCAAGCTCACGATCGACAACGGAAAGATAGTCATCTCCCCGGCAGAATGAGTGGGCTGGGGGCAGCAGGCAAGTAAGCAGGGGGACGGTTCGAGCCCACTGAAAAAGCGCCGCATCACGTCCACCGTCATCGCGAGGAGCAATGCGACGTGGCAATCCAGTGGGAGCAAAGCTTGATATACGGTGCTTTCAGGATTGACCGGTGTCTGGATTGCTTCTCTGCGCTCGCAATGCCGGGACTTTTTCAACAGTCTCAAACCGTCCCCATGCTTCCTTACTCAGAAAGCCCAATAAGCAGCGACGCGCGCTTGCGCAGATGCTTTTCAATAGAGGCAAGGTGATCTTCAGGCAGGTTCAGTTTCGGATGCCGCTTGAAAGAGAACGTCAGCATTTTTCGCAGCTTTCCAATCTGACGAGCTGTCATAAGCGTTTTGCATATATGCTCAAAAGTCGTCCCGCCGTATGCCGGGAATCGCGTCTTCGCGTATGCGTCAAGATCCGCGTAGTCGCTAGGCATGGCATAGCTGAACAGAGAAAGTCCGTTATCAAAAATCGGAGCGGGCGCTTTGATTTCCCCGGTATGGTTGTCGCGGAGCAAACCAAAGTTTCCGAAATGCCTGTCCTCATTATAAGTCAGGGCATCAAACACCAGCATATCGCGAATGGCGTTGTAGAAGACATCACCCATTTCGTCGTAATGCTTGACGACCGCGTCGAGACCGCCTGACCTGACAAGTCGCCCGATGGGGATAAAAGCTGTGTCGATGTCTGTGAATAGCTTACATTTTGATGCTAGTATGCCTTTCCAGTTTTCAAGGTCATAATGTACGGCATCAAGCTCCATAACGGCCGCGACCTGACTTGCGTAGTACTCGCTATACGGTTCCTTCCCTGAGTTGGCAAATCCGCTTGTTCCGCCTTTGTATAGGAATATACCTTCTCCGTCTATAAAGCGCCATGCTTTCGGCAGCATTCCGTCAGTGGTAAGCTCAGGTGAAGTGGAAAACGCAGCGTCGCTTTGCGTGATACCCGTGTAGGCAACGAGGGAAAGTATCTCCGAAAAGCGATTTTCGTAGAGGTTGTAATCCGAGAATTTCCCGTCAAAACCTTCCGGTACGACCCAATAACTATCGTTTAATGACAATCCCTTGCATACGTCTATTATACCTTTTGTGTCGCCAAGCGCTAACCCGAAAGTTTGCAGGATTTCCTCTACGAAAGTCCTGTTTTTTGGAATCACCCTGCGTTCAAGCCATTTGAGCATACCCTCATCCGTTAATTCCAGCTCAAGGGGTAGCAGTTTATGCGGTTCTTCAACACTTAGTATTTTCACAGCGTAGCCGCCTAGAACACCGCTGGAAAACCCGAACGTCAGAAGCGTCGTATCGTACAACCGCAGTTCATAGTTCTCGGTCATTCCCGCACCTCCGTTTGTTTCTTATATTAAGTAATATAGCAAATCAAAACGGAGAAAACAAGAGTTCCTCACCCGATCGTTATCACCGCATCATCCCCGACTACCATGTACTCCCTCGCGCCGAGGCTTTGCACTAGCGTACCCTCTGCCCTGAACGTACCGGGGTTTATCACTCGGGCGTAGTAATAGTACGTATGCACCCTGTCAAATCTTCCGTTGAAATCGTAGAACGTGACGCGCTGCCCCTCGGTCGCGGCGTATGCCCACCATCCGGAGGAAAATGCCCTATCCTCAAACCGTGCCGAATTTGCGACATAGGTAAGCCCTGCGGGCAAGAAGTCCGTTATCTCATAGGAACCGCTCATCGACCGTGCGGTATAATCGACCGTGATCTGCACGCGCACCAGCTCGTCCTGCGCAAAGGTTGTGGCGCGTGTGTTCGTGCTGCCCCTGAAATACTCACGGCGTATGGTTATGTCGTTCTCCACAACTTCCATATCCTCAAGCGGGATGCGGACGATAGACACCGCGCCTACCTCGCCTGTCGTGGAAATCAGATTGAACTGACGCATGTTCTGTGCGGGGATTCGCAGGTTGAACTGCCCGCCATGCCCGAGTTCTCGCGTCACGGTTTCGCCGAAAAGGGTGTACGTGATGCTTGCGGCTGAGTCTGTATGGTTGTTAATCTCGTAGGAAATAAACCTGAGGCGCTCGATATTCAGCAGCAAAGCATCGTCATTGAAACGGTTCGGCGCGTCAAAGCGGTAATTTACGGCGTAGTCGTGGAGTCCAAGGCTCTCGGGCATCCCAAGCTGCGCCGCCAGAAGCGCCACAACGGATGTCGCGTCAAGAATATCGGCGCGGGTCCCCGGCACGTTCACTCGGTAATATGGCTCGATGCTTTGCACATGCGGCGCGATGCGGCTGTTGTACAGCGTGCGGGCAGGGTGCGCTTCGCCGAGCGCGGCCAGCCCCAGAGCTACATAGGCGGCATTTCTCACTGATAAATCAGTCATAGCGGCATATGTCTGAAGCTCAAGGAGCACCGGCTCACCCAGCATGGCAAGGCCATACAGCGCAAGCATCCTGTTGTCGGCGGAGCTTCCGTTGTAAGCATTTTGCAGGTAGCTCCTCAGAGCAGCCAAATTGACCTCGTCCCTTATAAACGGTATCAGCATCACGGTAGTCTGAAGATCAGCGTTGGCATAAGGTAAAATTGCTATTCCCCCGCTGTCGGTCTGATATTCCGATAGGTTGAAACTGCTCTCCTCGCCAAAAAGGCTGACATCCGGGAAGTGCTCTCTGATAAGATTCGTGGCCTCACGTTTTGCAACCAGCCCCTCGACCCTTGCGCCGGTGCGCCATATGTAGCGCAGGCCAAAAAGCTCGTGCAGGAATTGGCCGCGCCCCCGGTCTGTAAATGTGATATTCGTCAGCCCGCCGGAGTTTATGTCAAACACGGTAGACGGTGTCACCTCATAGAATACAGCGGTGTCCACCTCGCGGTGCGAACTAAGCACTTGGTACGTGTGTCGAACAGCGTCGCTGTATCCGCCCACCGTTGCACGCACGATTATCGCGCCTGTGCCATGCTCCGACATCCCCCACAGCGGGATATTCACCCTCGCGAATGCTACGCCTGTCGCGGTGCGGACATCCGTCGGCGCGTCTTCCCTCCAGACCTCGAACGTCACCTGCTCCCCGCCGGTAAGGCTAGTGCCGTAAGCGTTCACGCCGATATGGGGCGTGTCGCCGACGAGGAACGTGCCTGCGAGCGTGTAATGCAGGAACATCGGTTGCGTCACGCGGACGCTTTGGATCGTGTTGCCGGCATACAAGTCGTCGCTAATGGCGGACGCGGTCACCCGCCACGAGGTTATGTTGTCCGGAAGGCTGAACGTGAAGGTCGCCACGCCTTGCGCGTTAGTCCTGAGGCTCGCGAAAACGGCTGTATCCTCGAACCTTTCGCGTATGCGGGTGTCGCTGTCGCTGCTGCCACCATCGGCCTCGGCAGCCTCATCCGGCATAGGCATAGGGGCAGCGTTGGTGGAACCGCCTGGGGCGCCACTTAAATTATAGCTATCATCCTCACCTATGCCATCGCTGGCAAAAGTCCTGTGCGTTGCAAAGCTGAACCTCAAGCTGTCGCTCACATTCCCATACAGCATCGCAAGCGTATCGACCGAATAGTCCATCAAGGCGAAAAGGGCTTCGTCCACGAGGCTGATGTTGACATTCGCCGCCTTAGGGTTGCCGTCCTCGTCCGTTGTGGTGATGGTGAACGTTGACATATCCCCGGGCCTGTATGCGTCCTGATTCTTCGTAACGCTGATCAAAAGATTGCGGTTTAAGGGGTTATACCGCAGCCTCTGGGCCATTTGGCCGCCTGTGTAATATGTATGGCCGTTGAAGTGGAATGCGAAAACCTGCACATTCGGCACATGCCGCTCGCCGAAAACAAACTCAAGCGAGTTTCTGCCTATGTGGTAGCTCATGACCCCGTCCTGAACCACTACAAACAGGAAGTTGCCCTGTGTCAAAGGCTCGGTGCCGCGCATAACGGTTAGCTCCACTGTGTCGCCTATGTCGTAACCCTCAGACTCAGCGCCGTACAGGAACGGAAAATCATCGCCCGCGCCGTGGAAAAAGTTTGTGTAATCGCGCCCGATGTATACATCATGCCATATCGTGCGCCCGTTGCCGTCCGTGGTAGTCAGCCGCGCCTGAAAGCTTGCGAACTCGCGGTCAGTCACTTGGAAATCCATTGATGCGGTTCCGTTTGTGTCTGTTATGTCTTTTAAACGCTCTCGCGGAT
>Ga0099364_10004481_pt1 | contig 21149 bp, 12 predicted proteins | sample TergutTh196P3_FD_73070 | JGI IMG/M metagenome (GOLD analysis project Ga0099364, IMG submission 73070) | Microcerotermes parvus P3 segment gut microbial communities from Pointe-Noire, Republic of the Congo - Th196 P3 | ecosystem: Host-associated > Arthropoda: Insects > Digestive system > Gut ... | reverse complement strand
TCGAGAAAAAAGTGTATTTAGAATTGTATGTAAAAGTAGAAAAAGATTGGCGAAATAAAGATAAAAAACTCAAAGGGTTTGGATATTTATAAAAAAGTCTTGAACCAAGATTTTTACAAGATAAAAAAGATTTTCAAGATGACAGAAATAAAATCTTGTTCATCTTGAAAATCTTATTAAAATTTCGGTTCAAAAAATTACTTTAAGCTTTCAATAATTTTTCGAGCTTCTCCTGTTTTTAACGCTGCCATCAATGCTGATGCTTTGTCTAATTTTTGCTGAACTTCGGCGTTGTCTTTAAATTTCACTCTTGCTTGATATAAATCAAATACCAATTCCAAGTCTTTTTCTGTCAGATTTTTTACACCCAATTCTCTTTGAAGGGTTGCCAAGAACGAAAATCCAAACTCAACAGTCGGTTCAAACATTGTTCCTTCGCCGTAGTCGTTCCAAGTGGCAAGTTGAATCATATCTACATCGCTTGCTAACGCAAGTTGCAACGTTTCAACCAACGTGGTGTCGCCTCTGTGAGGAATGCTCCAGCCAATACCTTCGCCCCACCCGCCTTCTTTATAGAAATCTACAAATCCGGGATAAGCTACGCCCATTTTGTCGCCTGCAAACTCATAATAGTTGTAGAAATGGCGAAGACCATCAAGGTAATCTTTCCAAATCCATGCATATTCACCATACGTATTTTTTCCGGCAAAATGACCATGATAATTCAACGCATAAAAAGCGGGTTGATTGTCTCCAAATACAGAGAAAATCTCTGTCCATTGGTCTTCTGTTTGGAAATATTGCGGACCAAAATCTAACAACAACGGACGACCGTTTACATGAACATAATTTGGCTCGCCGAAATATCTATCTCTATAATAAATCATATCCTGTTTCGCCGTCGTCATCGGGTCTTGGTGCAATTCTCCGCGACGCTCTGCATCTCTCACGTGTTGTGATTCATACATAATGGCAATATCCAAACCGATTTTTTGCGTCATTTTGGCAATAGAATCGGTTGCTGATACTAACGCCGGAAAATCCCATTCGGGATTTGTTGTTGAAGTATTGAAAATAATACCGTCAATACCTGCCAATTTCATCAAAAGCAACTGATATTCAATGATATTTTTGTCTTTAGAAGAATATGGACCTGTTAGCGGATAGTAATAAGCCGCTATTTGACGCTGTCCTGTAACAGGGTCAATAATTTCGGGATTCATATTGTCCATTGTCCAATGCCCAAACCAAGGATTGTTTTTGATTCCTTTTTCGGGATGAATATTGTCTTCATCAGTCCAAAACCATGTCATTGTGTGCATATAGATTTTTTTATCTTGCTCTTTTTGCACAGCAACAGGCACCAAACATCCTTCCGCTTGTTGTGTTTTTGTTCCACACGAAAAAGCAAACAGAGAAATCAAAAGTAAAATACTGATTTTTTTCATCTTTTTCAAATTTAAAAAAGAATTAAGAGCAAAACATTTCACTCTTAATTCTTTAATTATTAATTATTTAATCTTCAATTACAACGAAGGCGTTTCTACTTCTTCGTTATCTTTTACAAGCCAAACTGCAAATGATGCCAGCGTAAACAACACGCCTACCACAACAAGCATCATCACGTTACTGCCCAAATCTCCAACGATAAGTTTGAAAATGAAACCTCCGATAAGTGCCATACAAATTTGCGGAACAACAAGCGTTAGATTGAAAATTCCCATATAAGCACCCATTTTTTCCTTCGGCACTTTGGCACAAACGATTGCAAACGGAATGGCGTTGAAAACCGCCGTAGCAATTCCCCAACCTGCCATTGGAAGGAACAATAAATATTTATTGGTAATCATAAATATTGATGCAAAACCAAGTCCACACAACAACAACGTGAGCGAATAAATAGGTTTGCGACCGAATTTATTTGTCAAATTAGGCCAGATAAACGAGAAACCAAGCGCAACAACAGCCATCACAGCGTTGCAAATTCCCCACCAGCCCACTGCTGATTCCCAATTAGCATCTGCAGTATTAATTTTTCCATCAATACGCTCAATACCAAAAATATTTTCGGCAGTACCATTCAAACCGTAATTCCAAATAAGGAACATTGCACTCCACACAAAAAACTGAACAATAGCAAGTTGATACATTACTTTTGGCGTGGTTTTCAAAATTTGCCAGAAAGATTCTTTCTTTTCCGCTGTTTCTTCCGAAATGCCGTTATATTCTGCATATTCTTTTGGCGGATATTCTTTCACACGGAAAGTTGTCCAAAGCACACCCAAAATCAAAATTGCAGCACCAACATAGTACGACAACGACAATGAGAATGAGATTCCACCTACTTCTGTTTCTCCCAAATGGAATTTATTGACTATCCAAGCAAACATAAACGGAAGTGCAAAACCAACAATCTGACCGATGTTCAACAAAATCATTTGAACACCAAAGCCTCTATCGCGTTGTTCTTCGTTAACCATATCGCCCTGCAACGCACGCAAAGGGTGCATACTTGCATTGAAAGCGCAATCTTTCAACAAGAAGAAAATTGCTGCCCAAATAACTGCAATCGGCAGACCTGCCATCATTGCATTAGGCATAAAACTGTCTGCAAATACTTTTGTATTAACAATCAGTACCATCATCAAAGTGGCAAGAATACCGCCTCCCAACAAGAAAGGAATACGACGTCCCAAGCCTTTTACCCACGTTTTATCACTGAAAAGTCCGATAATAGGCTGTACGAGAATTCCGGCGAGCGGACCTCCAAGCCAAAGGATTGCCAAGTTAGCATCAGGTGCACCCAACGCAGAGAAAATACCACTCATTTGCGTACCTTGTAGCGAGTAGCCGATTTGAATGCCAATGTATGCAAAACTCAAGTTCCAAAGTTGCCAAAATGTAAGATTTGGCTTTTGTTTTAATGTACTCATAATTTTTTTAGATTTAAGGATATTTTTATAGATTAATCATTTGGTCAACAGTAATCATCGACATATCGGCAGCAGCCAAGTCGGCACGTTTGTCGGTAATGGCAGAACCTACAGCCAACGTTTTCATATTTGCTACTACTGCCGCAGTGATGCCTGCCTCTGCATCTTCCACTACCAAACAAACTTCGGGTTTTAAACCAAGTCTTTCGGCAGCAATGAGGAATACTTCGGGATCGGGTTTGCTATTTACGATATTATTTCCATCAGAAATTGCGTCCCAGACTTTGTCCAATCCGATTTGTTTCAAGATGGTTGGCGAATTTTTGCTCGACGAACCGATAGCAATTTTCACGCCTCTTTCTTTCAATCCTGCCAACACGTCTTTTACACCCGGAAGAATATCGTTTGGCGAAAGTTTTGTTGCCAACAGCTCTTTGTAGAAATCGTTTTTCAACGTTGCCAACGCTTCTTTTTGTTCTTCTGTGTACGCTTTTGTCGCTTTTTCGAGAATTATCTCGAGGCTTTCCATACGGCTCACACCACGCAGACGTTCATTAATTTCGCGGTCGAAATAAATACCTTCGGTATCTGCCATATGTTTCCACCCTTGGTAGTGAAGTTCGTCTGTCGATACAATCACTCCATCTAAATCAAAAATTACTCCTTGAATCATAAATCTTTTTTTTAAACCCCTCCAAATCTCCTCTCAAGGGAAGATTTGCAGAAGCATTGATTATTATTTTTTTTTTGTTTTTGCCTTAAAGTTCCTGAAAGGGAATTTAGAGGTTATTATTTTGCAATATAAAACTCCGGAATATCTATTGTAACACCTTTGCTATCAACAGAATATTCTTTATCATAAATATTTAATGTAACCGCTTTGCCGTCAGTTTTGAACGTTACTTTTGTTTTTTCAATTTCAACGGCGATAACCGCACCACGATATATTACTTTAAACGAAAGTTTTTTCCATTTTTTTGGAATAGACGGACTGAAAGCCAACACAGGCTCCAACACACGCATTCCACCGAAACCGAACACGATGTTTGTCCAAGCAGCAGAAATCGAAGTTGTGTGCAAACCTTGATATGTATTATTATTGTAATCGTCCAAATCTAAGCGAGTAGCGAAACCGAAAAACTCTGCTGCTTCTTCATGCTTGCCGATTGAAGACGCAATAATCGAGTGAATTGACGGCGAAAGTGATGATTCGTGCATACAAATCGGTTCGTAGAATTCGTAGTTTGCTTTAATTACCTCGCGACTGAAATCTTGCGCAAACATAAACAAAAACATCAATACATCGGGCTGTTTAATCATATCCGTACGATAAATACGGTCGTATGACCAATAATCGTACAGTGGCAATTCGCTCTTTTTGATTTTTTTCAAATCAATGTGTGGCAAATTGAAAAACGCATCGTGTTGTTCAAAAACGCCATCTTTTCTTTGAGGCATTTTCATTTTGTTTGCAATTTCGGCAAAGAATTTTATTTCTTCATCTTTCAAATTGATTTTGTTGGAAACTTCTGCCCATTTTGCAGGCGCAAGTTTTTTCATTTCGTCTGCTATTTGCAACGCATAATCAATAGATTTTTTTGCCAAATAATTTACAAAACAGTTGTTGTTTACCATCAAGTGGAACTCGTCAACGCCCATCACGCCGTAATATCCGTATTCGCCTGTGTGCGGATCTTTTTGAGCACGGCTTGCGTAGAAACGTGCTATTTCGAGCAACATTTCCATCCCGTGTCCATAAAGGAATTCTTTGTCTTCGGTCAATTTTGCATATTCTTCGATACCAAAAGCCACCGAACCACTCACGTGGATTTGTAAACTCGCGTGCTGCCAAAGTTCGCAGTTTTCCCAGCCGTCGATTGTTGCGATTGGATAGCAAGCACCCGCGCAGTCAAGTACCTTCGCGCGAATTTTCGCTTGTTCCAATGTTGAGTAGCGATATTCCAACAAGTTTCTTGCCGCTGTTGGGTTGTTGAAAATATAGAACGCCAAGCAATATGCTTCTGTATCCCAGAATGCTTTTCCACCGTAAGCATCGCCCGTCAAACCTTTTGCGCCAATGTTCAGCGTTGGGTCGCTGCCGTGATACGTTTGGTGCAATTGGAAAATGCAGTAACGGATTCCTTGTTGGTTTTCGTCATCGCCTTCAATTTCGATGTCAAGATTATCCCAAACATTCGACCAGAATTTTTTATGTTCAACAAGCGCATTTTCATATGACGTTTTGTCTTTTGCCAATTCCAAGCCTTTTGCCCAAACAACTTCGGCTGTTTCAACGATATCTTTCGGCGCATTACTCGTGTCGATTTTCACGGCTTTGCTCACTTTGAAAATTTTTGTCCAAGCGTCGGGACTGTTGCCCAACACTTTTCCAGCATAACTTACCGACATTTTACGGAAAGAGGTTGTTTTACCTTGCTCTAATTTTAATGTAAATTGAGTTCCTGCAAATAATTCGTCTTGAATTAAAGGTAATTCCGCAGGTGCGTTGCCGTCGAACTCTAAACGGAAACTTGAAAACAAATAACGTTTGCCAAGTTTAGTTTCGCCAAGAATGGCAAAAACATCATTGCCAATTTTTTCTTTTTTCGGTGCATTCCAATTGTTTGGTCTTTCTTCTGCGTGGATTGAAAAATCCATTCCCGAAATTACTTTCACTTCGCCACCGAAATTCAACGGTTCAAAAGAAATTTTTTGCGCTCCTAAATGCGTGTTTACAAGGCTTGTAAAACGTTCAAAAGTCAATTTCACTTTTTTTCCGCTTGTGGTTTCCCACACAAAAGAACGATGAAGAACGCCTGTTTTCAAATCCAAAACACGTTTGAAATCGGAGAATTTTGATTTCGCTAAATCAAGCGTTTCGCCGTCGATTGTTAGGCGTGTGTAAAGCCAATCAACCGAGTTGGTCATATCGGCACCTGTCAATACAAAACCGTTGTAAGCAACAGGATGCTTGAAATTCAACGCCTCATAAAATCCGTTGAAATATGCACCAACGTGTTTTTCACCGCTGTAACCTTCGTCGAAGTATCCGCGCACGCCTTGATATTCATTTCCCAACGAAAAAATCGACTCTGCCACTTTTCCGTGCGGCGCGTCAAAACCATCTTCAACAATAGCCCAAGGGTCTAATTTGAAATATTTATCTGCAATGTGTCCCATAATTTATTTTATTTTTTTATACATTTATTTTTTAACTTCCATTCTGTACACAATCTTCTTATTCGGAACGTCATAAATTTCCGTGATCGGACTTTCCAAAAAAACATTTTCTTTGTTAAATTTTTCCAATGCAGGGTAAACTTTCATAATGCCAAACAAAACGGAAAGTTTTCCTTTAAATGGAAATTCAGTCACAACATAATCGCCTTCGGGCAATGTTTTAACTTGATATTTTTCTGCCAATTTAGCCAAAGTTACGCTGTCTGCATTGTCGATAATGCAACCTATTTCGGAACGCAATTTATTTTTTTCTACCTTTTTTGGATTGTCGTAATAAATGCCAACTCCTTTTGTCGTTTCTATTTTTTCATCATTTAATAAAAAATAATAAACTTTGTCCGAAACTTTTGGCGATTGACTATAATCTCCTGAAAGATTTTCATAAACTATCGTTTCTCCACCTTGATTTTCGATTTTGAAACTTACTTTGCTAAATCCGCCGAAATAAGCATAAATAGATATTATCAATACCACAAAAACGGCAATAATAATGATGGCTATTTTCATTTTTCTTTAAAACTATTTGTCTTGAACCAAAATTTTCAAGATTAAAAAATTAATAGAATTTTTTATCTTGATAATCTTTTAATTCTGAAAATCTTAGTTCAGACAATTTAAATATTAAAACTTTCAGCTTTTCCTGCTACAATCGTTGCATTTTTACCTGCTACAACCACATCAATACTTGCGTTGCTTTTGTTTTCGATAGTTGCTTTGCCTTTTTCGAGCGTGATGTAAAGGCTTTGACCTTTCCATACGAATGGGAAAGAAACTTTGTTCCATTGTTTTGGCAAATGAGGAACCATTGTGAAAGTTTCTGATTGCAAAGCATTTAGAATTCCTGCTGCACCAAATACCACCATTTGCCAGTTCATACCGTTTCCGGCAATGTGGATACCTTCGGCGGCACCTTCACGCTCAACAGCAAGGTCGGTTCCCATACATTTTTGGAACATATCCCAAGCAATTTCTTCTTTGCCGATACGGTTTGCAAGCATTGCGTGCGCACCGAGCGACAACGAAGAATCGTGCGTAGTAAACGGAACATATTTGTCCCACGTTTTTTGGATTTCTTCTTTCGTGTATTCATTAAAGAAAAGGAACATCAACATCAAAACATCGGCTTGTTTCAAGCATTTTGTGCGGTACAAATGCTCTTGCGGAACGTATTGTGCATAGTGTCCTTGTTTTTTGCCTTCTTTGTAACCGGGCCAAAGTTCGTTGAATCTTGGATCTGCAAAGCTGTCAAATTCTTTGTGCTGAAGAATAATTCCGTTTGCATCTCTCAAAATCGGTAATTTTGCTGCAACGTCTGCAAATTGTTTGATTTCTTCGTCTGTTGCACCACCGAACTTACCATATTTAGCTGCCAATTTCAACGAAAACGACACCATAAAATTCGTGTAAGCATTGTCGGTTGTCAAGGCTGTATATTCGTCAGGTCCCATTACGCCAAGCAAGTGCGGAATGCCATCTTCCCAATCCACGCGCTCTAACCAGTAACGAGAAGTTTCAACAAGCACTTCGGCTGTTTTTGGATTTTTCAAATAATCTTCGCTTGTGTTTGCCGCATAGTGTGCAAAAGCGTAAATAATATCTGCCGTAACGTGAACTTCGTGGTCGCGATATTGCCAGTTGCCCGGAGGACAGCAGTCATTTCCTTGTGCATCTGATTCCCAAGGGAAACGAGCGCCTTTGTAACCGCCGCGAGCAGCGTTACGTTTTGCACCATCAAGCGTATTTACACGGAAATCAACCAATGTTTTTGCTCTTTCGGGATCGGTATAAAGGAAGAAAGGAACGAGGTAAATCTCTGTGTCCCAGAAGAAACGTCCATAATAAATATCGCCTGCCGTTCCTTTTGCATCAATCGCCACACGTGGGTCGTTTGTAACGTGGCAACGTAGCAAGTGGAACAATGAAGAACGCAACGCCACTTGTGACTCGTCGTTTTTATCATTGCTTTCGATTATAACGTCAGATTTTTCCCAACGCTCTGCCCAATATGCAACGTGTTCTGCAAAAAGTTGCTCGTAAGTCAAGCCTTTTGCATCTGCCAACACTTGATCTGCTGCTTTGTGTTCAGCCAAATCACGGCTTGTAGAAACAGCAGCACGTTTTTCAATCACAACTGATTGACCTGCAGGAATTATGAAATCGGCAGTGAAGAAACCTCTTCTTTTTTCTCCGTCGTAATTCCAAGTTTTACCGTTTGCAGAAACTTGTGCAACAGTAACGATTGTGTCGCCGCCACTGATGTTTGTGATTTTATTATTTTTATCGTAATATGGATTTTCGTTTGTTGTAACTGTTGTTTTTACAGTATCTTCTGTATGTTCAACTTTTGTAAATGTAAAATGGTCGCAAAGGTTTGTGCGAACATCTGCATCAATTCCCGATTTGATAGAAAGTTTAATTTCCTTATCAATAGCTGTGAAAGTTGCGCGTTGAACGCTAAGTTGAGAGCGCTTTCCGCTGATGAAACGCTCGAATTTTACTTTCACATCGCCTTCTTTTGTGTGCCAAATTAATGAACGTTCCAAAGATGCAGTTTTCATATTTAACGAACGCTCATAAACCGATGTTGAGCTTTGCAACATATCCAATTTTCCACCTGCAACGGTTGGCTCAATGCCCAAAAAGTATGGCAAGTTCACCATATTTTCGTTCAAATTCGGATGATGCGCAAACACGCCTGGAACGTATGTTCCCCATTTTGTTTTTTGCACGCCGCCGTGTTTGAATGCAGACGCATTTGCAAATGCAGGACGAGGATTTGTGATGTTTTGAGGCTCTGTGCCTACATTTTCTTCCAACGAACCACGTGTATGCAAATAACCACTACCAAGCGTAAACAAGCCTTCGTAAGCCATCGCTGTGTTTACTTTAAAGTCTGTTTCTTTTAAAATCCAATTTTCCATTTGTTATTATTTTGTTAGGTTTAATTTTTTAGTAAATGTTTTTTAACACTAAGGCGCAAAGACACAAGGACGCGAATTTTTATTTTTTCACAATCCGAATCGCTTGTCCGCCAGCCGCAGCTAATTTTATATTTAATACTGTTTCGGAATTTACGTTTATTTTTTTGATAACGCAATCGGTCGGATTAGTCCTAAAATCGGCTTTTGGTCCATCAGCATATATTTGCGCTTCGTACTTGGCATCGGGCGTTAAGAAATCTAACGCTACGATCAACTCGCGTGCTTCTTCGTTGGTAATGCTTCCGATGTACCAATTTTCCGAATTTCTATCTTTGCGGGCAATGGTTACAAATTTACCCAATTCGGCGTTCAATACTTTTGTTTCTTGCCAATCTGTCGGAACATCTTTGATAAATTGGAAAGGTTTCATATTTTTTTCGTAATTCTCGGGCAGGTCGCAAGCCATTTGCAACGGACTGTACAACACCACATACAATGCCAACTGATTGGCAATCGTCGATTGTACGCGCGCCAACGGATGTGGAATATCAAAATTGAATACGCCCGGCGTGTAATCCATCGGACCGCCCAAAATGCGAGTAAACGGCAAAATGGTTGTGTGCGAAGGTGGATTTCCACCTCCTCTGTCCCAAGCGTTAAACTCTTGACCACGAGCTCCTTCTTGTGTCATCAAATTAGGAAGTGTGCGACGAATTCCGGTTTCTTTCACCGGCTCGTGAACGTTTATCATAATTTGATATTTAGCTGCTTCTTCGAGCGCGTGGCGGTAATGGCGAACACCGTATTGTCCGTCGTGCCACTCTATCCTATCAAAATATTTTTTCACATAACCGCTTTTGAGCGAGTTTATTCCGTGTTTTTTATACAATTCGTATCCGTCAATCATTTGCATTTCGTAATTTCTTACGGCTCCGTATGTTTCGTGATGCCCAATAAGTTGAACGCCTTTTGAATGTCCGTGTTTCGAAATTTTCTCCATATCAAAATCGGGATATGGTCGGGTAAAGCTAAACCAATTGCCATCGTAGTCGTATTTATGATTTTCCCAGCCATAATTCCAGCCTTCTACCAACACGCCTCCAAAGTCGTGCTTGGCAGCAAAATCCATATAACGCATTGTGTTTTCGGTCGTTGCACCGTGTTTTGGTCCCATTTCCCAAGTGTATTTGCCGATGTGCATTCCCCACCAAATTCCAACATATTTCATTGGTTTAATCCACGAAGTATCTTCTATTTGATTTGGCTCGTTTAAGTTGAGCATTAAACGGGAATGAACCAAATCGCCCAATTTATCGGCAATAATAATGGTACGCCAAGGTGTTACGGAAGGCGTTTTAACGTACACTTTTTGTCCGTCCGACCAAGGAACGAGTTCACTTTTGAGTGTGTTATTATCTATCGGCGTTAACGTCATCGAAGCAAAATCGGTCAGATTTGCCTCGTGGATAGCCAAAAAACTGCCGTCTTTCATATCAATAGTTACGGGAGTGGCGATGGTAATCGGCATCACGGTTTCACTCCAAACCATCGCTCCGGCATTGGTTCTGTCTATGTTGTCGAAAGTTTTAAATGTAGTGTTGGCACTATAACCACTTGGATTTGTAAATATTTTGTCTTCGACAATACCACTAATCGGTGTGTTGCGGTAAAGGCTTTCGCCGTAGCTGTTTTCTGCGTGACTCGGAACCCACCAAACAGTAGGATTTCCGTTTATTTTGAACTCTGTTTTTTCGTCGGAAATAATGAAATAATCCATTTGTTCTTGGTGCGGAAATTCGTAGCGGAAGCCAATTCCGTCGTTAAAAGCGCGGAAAACAACATTGAATTTTCGGTCAAAGTTTTCTTTTGCTTGAAAAGATATGATTAACTCATTGTATTTGTTTTCTACAAAACGACTTTCGCCCCACGGTTGTTCCCATGTTCCGTTGAAAGATGAACGTTGTGCATTTATGATTTCCAAGTTAGTTGATAAATCCGAAAGTTCGCCTATAATGGCAAATCCTAATGCTGAAGGTTGAATAAGAATCATTCCATTTTTGGAAACGGAATAAAAAGGATTATTGTTGGCAGTACCAACCGTAACTTCTATTTTACTATCGGGCGATTTTACGGTGTAGGTTTCTACGTCGGCTTGTGTCGAAACCAATACAAAGAATACAAATGCAATGGTAAAAAGTCCTTTTTTAAACATAAGTTTTATATAAGTAATTAATTATTTATTCGCTAAATTTAAGAATTAGCAAAAATAATAAATTATTTTTATTAAGCTGTTTGTTTTAGCTGAAAAAAAGAGCGAAGTTTAAACTTCGCTCTTTTCAACATCAATTACTTTGCTTAATTATTTTGTAATTATCACTTTCTGCGTCTTTTTTGCTTTTTCGGCAACTACAATATAAATTCCTTCGCGTAAACCACGAATGACTTTAACGCTTTCGCCTATCAATTGCTGTGAGAAAATTTTCACACCCAGCAAATTATAAACTGAAATGATTTCTCCGTCCGCGTATCCGCTTATTTGAATTTCGTTTCCGAAAGCGGCGATAGACAATTCTTGTAATTCGGGCGTATCAATATTGGTAGCCGCAACAACGGTTACAACGCACGTTACTATATGTCTGCCATCTACCGTTGTTACCGTTATGATTGTCGTTCCTTCCGCCCGCGCCGTAATTCTACCCGTTCCTGAAATGGTAGCTATTGATGGGTCTGAAGATGACCACGTTATAATTTTATTTGTAGCGTTTTCCGGTTCAATCGTAGCCGTGAGCGCATATGCTTGCCCTGCACGGAGTTCAAGCGTTTCGTCTGATAAGGTAATGCCTGTTACGGCAATATCTTTTACAATAATGGTAAATATCAAAGATACTGATGCATTTGTAGCTAATACTTGCGCCGTTCCTTCTGCCAAGCCAATGGCAATACCATTGTTAACCGATACGAAAGTTCCTCCGCTAATGACAGAAAAAGATGAATTTGCTAGATCTTCGGGAGTAAATCGTGTTAAATCAAGCGTTTCGTTTACTCTCAATGTTCGCGTACTTATATTGCAATTAGAATTTACAGTAAATCCTGCAGGAGGCGTTTGATTTATTTGGTTCGGAACATTCTCAAAATTTATGCAGAAATTATTATCCGAACCTTTAGCGTTATCGAAACGCAAACCATAATAAGAACCACTATTACCTACATCTGAAACATTTACCGTATTAACATAAATATTTTCGAGTTTAACATCAATAATACTTCTACGGTTCGCTTCCGAACGGCTTTGCACATAAATGGCATCGCCTTTGGAATCGTAAATATCAATATCGGACATAATAATATTTCTCACATCATATCTTGTACTGGAACTGTTAATATAAATGGCAGCAGTACGATTTCCCCAAAGGTCACCCGACTGTCCTCTTGTTCCAGGTTTGTTTCCAGCACGGTAGATGGATATATCACGTATTTCAAAATAGCCGTCATCACTGAAAGGAGCCGCATCAAAATCGTTATTCACACGTATTCCAGCTTCAATTGGGTCAATTATTACAATATTATGTGCTTTATTTTCTTTTCCACCGAAAAAACCGATAGCAGCTGCACGCCAGCAATTTTCGGAAGTATTGTATCTATAAGTGTTGTTTACCGTTGCTTGATTATCTCTCGACCACGAAGCCATATCGTCGTCTCCGTTGTTGCGGAAACTGCAGTGTTCCACAATGGAATTTCTGCAGCCACGCGAAAGATTAATTCCATCGGCATAATTACTGCGAAAACGACTGTGCAAAACGCGCAATCCATTTGCTCCTTCAATCCACATTCCACACTCAAAATGCGTTACCCACACATCGCTGATTTTTGAGTTTGTACCAAACGATCCGTTAAATCCTTTCCCTACTTGCCGGCTGTTGTTATGAAAAGTCGCATAACGCCTTTCATTTACTGTCGTTATATAAAATCCACTTACTTCAACATCTGATGCGCCCGACTCAAAACCACGCGCGTTAAAAGAATTTGGATTACTTGGCAGAGGATAGGTTAAATTAGGTGTAGTATCTTCGGGACTTGCCGTAAAGTGCAACTGCGAATACCACATTCCAGCGCCAATCAACTTAGTACCATTACCGTGTATAAAAATTCGAACCGGTACCTCATAATATCCTTCGGGAATATAAATCGTTTTTCCTTGGTTGTTCACGTTTGCTATAAAAGTAGCCAAGTCGCTACCATCACCTTCGTAAATTACCGCGCCTTCGGGCGCTTCTACTTTTTCGGGTATCGGTTCCAACTCTACAAAGTCAATCGTATAAGCGCCCGCGCCTGCATCTGCTTTTTCTAATTTGAATATTGCACCTTCGGGAATTTTATTGGCAAGTTTTATGCGTTTTTCGTCGAAACGCATGCGTGGAAATTTATTGGAGGCAGGCGTATTGTCGGGATATGACGGATTCAAAGTTTGCAAAAAATACTGCCACGCCCAAAAAGAATTGAGTTCAATTTCTTGTACAAATTCATCGTTTACATACAGATTTAATTTTCCTATTGTTCCGCCGCCATTCACACCATCAGGAATAGAAAAACGGATTGTCATACCATCGGCGGCTTCGCTGTTTGTCCATTGTACAAAATCACTTACATTTACAAGATTCAATGCTTGTTGGTTCGATGCTTCGCTTTGAATGGTGTGCTGATCGAAAGTACGAGGAAGAAATAAACCTTGGTAGTCATTAACCAAGCTCGGCTCGGCTTCGTATCGTTTGTATGGACGGTCGTAATATCCGCGCTGACGAGCATCATCGGCATCAAGAAAAGCAGAGTGTTGTGAAAATGTGTTTAGCGAAAACGCAAAACAAAAAAAACTTGTTGTAATTACGACAAAAATTGTGTTTTTCTTCATTAAATCATTTTTAAAAACAATATACAAAGATAGTCTTAATATTCCAATTCAACAAATAAAAAGAGCGAAAGTTCTGCACTTCGCTCTTTTTAAAATCAATTATTTTACTTGATTATTTTGCTATTTTAACAGCTTTACCGTTAGAGTATTTTACAATAAAAATACCACTTGCAGGCTCGCCAGCTAATTTTTGACCTACCAAGTTGTAGAAACCTACGATTTCCGCATCGTCTACAAAGATATTTGGAATATTAGAAGGAACAAGACAGTCTACACAAGTAGAAACAACAGGTCCCATAGCTTGAGTGGTGTCGCCTAAATAGATATAAGCATCAAGACCAGCTGCTTCTGCATCGGCAACCCAACCGTCCGGATTTGTAGATGCGGCTCTAACTTCAGGGTCTTCATCAGCAATAACCGAGTTAGTTTGAAGGTGCTGTCCGAATCCTCCTTCAGGTGTTCCAAGATCGAAACCGCAAATGTAAAACACAACACCATCTTCTGTATCTCCATCAAGATAAGTCCAATCATTAATTCTGGTCATCATTGGGAAATTTTCATAAGGCGCACCCCAAGAACCGTTTGCATTAGGAAATAAATTTCCCGCTCTATCGTCTGTACGTACAGCATTCAAAAACATAGTATAAGTGGGGTTTGCATCAAGAGCCGCTAATGCGTCTGCATTATAAACTAAAATAGCAAAAGTAAGACAGCTTGGATTAAAATTCACAATTTGAGTAGGATTCACATTTGTCGTAAATACTTTCGTTGTAGGATTAAATGTACCTAACTCAAAGCCGCCATTCCACGCGCTTGCACTAAATGCTACTACTAAAGCAGCAAAAAACAATGTAATTTTTTTCATAGTTTTTAAAGTTTAAAATTAATAAATAATGTTTTTTAATTTGATTCAGCAAATTTAAGAAATAAAAAAATATGAGACAAATATTTTTTATAAAAGTTTCATATTATTTTAATCAAAGTTTTCAACAGAATGCAAAAATCGCTCGCAATGACGAGAAACTCAAGAACAGTAAACTTAACTAGTTCAGCCACCACACATCATTATGAGAAACGAAACAATCCAAATGTCATATTTTTAATTATTTCGATTTTTAATCATCACTTTTTGTCTTACCTGCGCTTTTACTGCAACTACAACGTAAATGCCATCGCGCAAGCCGCGAATAATTTCAGTACCTTCGCCAGCTAATTGCTGTGAGTAAATTTTTGTACCGAGCAGGTTGTAAATGGATATGATTTCGCCAGCTGCGTATCCACTGATTTGTATCTCATTGCCATAAGTGGCGATAGATAATTCTTCGGCATCGGGAACAACAATATCGGTAGTAGGAACAACAGTTACTCTGCATGTTTTCGTGTATCTGCCGTCTTGGGTTGTAACGGTAATAGTTGCTGTACCGACTCTTACTGCCGTAATCCTTCCATTGCCATTAACTTCAGCTATATTAGTTGATGAACTTGCCCACGTAAGATTTTTATTTGTTGCATTTGCCGGCTCTATAGTTGCTGCAAGAGAATGTCTTTGTCCAACAGCAAGAGTTACAGTTTCTTCGGATATTGAAACACCGGTAACGGCTACTCCTCGTACAATTACAGTATATGTCATATTGTTGACTGCATTACTTGCATCTGTAACTTTTATTGTTGCTGTTCCTTCATTCAGTCCAGTTATGCGTCCTTGCACATCAATCGAAATATTACTTTGACCATTGATGGTTTCAAAAAGCATATTGTCTGCAAAATCTTTAGGAATAAAATATGTCAAATCAATGGATTGGTGCACTCTTACAGAAATAGTATTTTCTTCGCAGTTGGTGTTGAAAAGAAATCCGGTATTAGGAACAACGTTAGATTCTCTTGCATTTTCTCCTATATTTTGAAAATCAATACATAAAATGTTATTGTATCCACTGGCAGAAAAAAATGCTACTCCGTAATGTTCATTCGAATTACCGGCATCTGAAATTGAAACCCTGTCAATAGTAATGTTTTTCATAAACACATTGCCAACTCTTCCCATAAACATGATGGCATCGCCTTTGGTATCATAAATATCTATATCCGAAAAAATAAAATTTCTTACATCGTAGTTACCTGCGCTACCTGTTAAAGAAATAGCCGGTGTTCTATGTCCCCAGAGATTACCGGATTGCCCACTCACTCCTATTTTACTTCCTGCACGATAAATAGATATATTGCGTATTTCAAAAAAGCCTTCGTCGCTAAAATGCGCTGCAGAAAATTCATCATTGGCGCGTATTGCATCTTCAAGAGGGTCAATTATTAGAAGATTTAACGCTTTGTTTTGTTTTCCACCAAAAAAACCAACTGCTCCTGCACGCCAATTATTTTCAGATGTATTGTTTATAAAAATAATATTTTCTGTTGCTAATCCACCGCTTGACCACGAAGCCATATCATCGTCACCATTGTTGCGGAAACTGCATTGCTTCACAATAACATTTTTAGAGCCACGAGCTAAATTAATGCCATCGGCATAATTACTGCGGAAACGAGACTGCGAAATATGCAAACCATCTGTACTACTAATCCACGCTCCACACTCAAAATGCGTTACCCACACATCACTAATTTTGGAGTTTGTACCAAACGAACCATCAAATCCTTTTCCGGTTCCACCGCTAACGTATGAGGTATAACGTCTTTCGTTTACAGTCGTAATATAAAATCCGCTGACTTCTACGTTTGACGAATTTGATTCAATACCGCGGGCGCTGTTAGTAGGCGGCGCCGTGAAATGCAGCTGCGTATGCCACATTCCTGCTCCGATTAACTTTGTATTATCCGCATTCATAATACGCACTCGTGCAGGCACATCATATTTTCCTTCGGGAATGTAAATTGTTTTTCCTCCATTTTCTGCTACAAAAATGTTCAAATCACTTCCATTTCCGGTATATTCAACAACATTTGCTCCTATTGGCTTTTCTACTTTTGCCGGAATAAGCTCCAGTTCTACAAAATCAATAGTATAAGCCACACCGTCTTTATCGGCTTTCGTTAATCGAAATGTTGCGCCTGTCGGAATTTTATCCGCTAACTTTACACGCAATTCATCAAAACGCATACGAGGGAAAGCTCCATTTACTGCTTCCGACTGCACATTATGAGCATACGAAGAAACTTCTCCATTTGAAGGATTTCTTGCAAAAAAATACTGCCACGCCCAACGAGAATCGAGTTCAATGTTTTCCAAAACAAGAATTTCGTTTACATACAAATTTAATTTGCCTGTTGTGCCTGTTCCGGCAGCATTGTCGGGAATAGAAAAACGGATAGTCATACCATCGGCTACTTCGCTGTTTGTCCATTCTACATAATCGCCTACATTGTTTAATTGTATGGCTTGTTGATTGGAAGCTTCGCTTTGTACTGCGCGTTGGTCGAAAGTTTTTGGAAGATATGTGGCATTGCCTCCTTTTCGGCTTTTGCCTTCTTCTGCTTCATAACGCAAATAAGGACGAGCAATATAACCACGATCAAGAGCATCGTCGACATCAAAAAAAGTTGAATGTTGTGCAAACATGTTTATTGAAAATGCGAAGCATAGAAAACTAGTTAGAATTGTGTTCTTTTTCATAGTAATATTTAAAGATTTTTACAAAGATACGAAAAAAAAAAGAAAAACCAGCAAGCATAACAACAAAAAAGAGGTTTTTTGAAAACCTCTTTTTACTATTTATTTATATTTTTAATTTAACCATCCATCATATCCATCATATCCGGGATTTTGTTTTACTGCCGGATTTCCATCTATAATAACCTGAGGAATAGGAAATAGATTACGAGTTGGATCTGTTGTTTTGGTATGATTTCCCCACTCTTTCGCATTCGGACCTGCAAATTTACCCATACGAATCATATCTGTACGACGACGGTCTTCAAAAATAAACTCGCGGCGCCATTCTTGGTCCATAAGCTCCAAATCAATAACACCCGATAAATATACATTTGATATATCTTGAGTATTACCTGTTAGCCAACGTTTTGACATCAATGCTACGGCAGATATTTTCTCTTCTGTATCATTTCCATATATATCTGTATCCATATCTTGGAAAGGATAATTTTGGGTATAGCTTGCCGGCGGAGTCGTTGGGTTAAATCCTCTATGCTGCAATACTTTTTGAATGTCAGCTTTAGCCGCAGCCGGATCACCCAGACGAATGTATGCTTCTGCGCGTGTGTAATACACTTCTGCTAAACGCATCACAACCATATGTACCGGAGATGAATAAAATTGTGGATTTTCTGCTAATTCAAATTTAATAATACGAGCACCGAATGCTTTAGGTACGTTTTTAGTTGCATCATTTTGGATATTTGAAAATCCTCTATTATAAAACCATGGAGCAAGATTAGCGTGTATCTCTTGTCTTCTTCGACTGGCACCGGGAGTTGCATTTTCAGTTCCGTACGGATTAAGTTCATCGTTCACGTCCCAATATCCGTCAACAATAAGCTTTTTAAAACCATTTCCTCTAACATATTCAGCTCTATTGTAAAGCTGTCCTGTTAGTACGGCTAAACGACGATTATCATTTTCGTGAAATAATCCATAATATCCATTGTGTTTTTTATTGAATATTGCATCAGTATCACCTGTTTCGGTCATCGGAGGATTTACGTGCCAGCCACTCACGCCGTTAACATACATTGCAGCTCCGATAATATCTCTACCGTCTGCACTTTGTCCAATTACATTCCCCAATGCCTCTCTCATTTGAGGAATTAATGTCTCCATATACAATTCATTTCCTTCGTTCGAGCCATCACCCATGAATGGAATGGCAAAAATGATTTCCCGCGAATGAGGTCCGTTATCCAAATACCAGTTGGCAAACACATTACTCTCCAGCTGGTATTGACCTGAATTAATAACATCATTACAAGCAAGTATGGCTTTATTCAAATAGTTTTTGTATTCTTGCGAATCGTCAGCCAAACCCAAAAATACGTTTGAGTTCAAATACATTCTGGCTTTCAAGGTTTGCAATACACCTTTGGTCATAGTGCCATATCTCGAAAAACTTCTATCAAACAAGTGTTCTTCTACACTAAGTTCTGTTCCTTTGATATAGGTTAATTGGCCTTCTATCCAATGAAACAAGTCGGCACGGCGAGTGTTTTGGGGCATCTGAGGCTGTCCAAAATTATCTTCTGTAATCAAGGGTACATTACCAAACAAATCCAACAAACGATAATAAGCGTAAGCTCTCAATGTTTGCAATTCTGCCCTGCCTTCATTGCTCAAATCTTCTCTGTGTCTTACTAAAAGAATATTACAGTTTGAAATAATATTGTAGCAATAATTCCAACTTGCATGGAATATAGGTGCTGCATATCCGCTTGGCGACCAAGTGTGGTGCTGCATATCTACGTAGCCTTCTACGACCGGCCAGTCGCCTACATTTTGCACAGGAATGCAGATTTCGTCGGTAGAAGTTTGAACTGCGTACACCATTTTCCACCAAGGACAAGTTTTCGGATTTGACGTCGGACTTCCTTTCAAGTGAGAATATACAGCTCTTATTTTTTGTTCAGTCGGAATTCTATCCGGACTAATTTCACTGAAAAAAGTTTCGTCCAAATCCGTACAAGCTGCGAACAGAAATGGTAACACTATTAATAGTTTTAAAAATTTTATCTTTTTCATACGTATTTTTTTTTGTTATTTTTAAAATTGAATGTTTAATCCGGCTAAAAATGTGCGTGGTTTTGGATAATTGTCGAAATTATCTATACCCGGACTTCTTTTTCTTTCTTCGCGCATTTCTGTTACATTCATATCAAGACTAACCTCGGGGTCAACTCCACTATACGACGTAAATACAACAGGATTCTCTACGGTAGCATAAACTCTTATTGAATTGACTGCATTTTTTGTTTTTTCTCTCAAATCAAATGTGTATCCCAATGTAATACTCTGTATTCTCAAGAAAGAAGCATCTTCCAACCAATGGTCGGATACACTGTTAAATGTATTGGTTCCCAACGAAGAAGATAGCACATTGTAATATTCGCTCGACGTACTCAACACCATAGCAGTAGCATTATATACTTTTTGTCCAAAAACGCCAATTGTATTCACGCTTAAGTCAAATTTTTTGTAATTGAAATTCATACCAAAGCCCATAGTCAATTTTGGCTGGGCAGAGCCTAAATAATTATCTCTATCTACATCTCCGGCAGCAAAATCATTGTCTGCAGAACTTTTCCACGTTCCATCTTTCATCAGATAAATCAAATTACCATTTTCGTCAAGACCATTTGTTTTTGCTCCAAAGAAAGAGCCTACAGCATAACCTGCTCTCAATTTTTGAGAGTATCGGTCTTGACCGGACATTCCGGGATAAGGTCCAAAAGGACTTTCTATCATACCCATATCAAGGTCAACACCATCCTCAAAACGAGGGTCAACAAAGCCTAAAAATTCATTTTTATTGTGTGCCAAGTTCATATTTGCCGCCCAAAAGAAATTATCCGTTTGCATAATGGTTCCATTCAATGAAAGCTCAACTCCTACGTTTTTAAGCTCGCCAATGTTCATTAACGTATATGGCATCGGCATAACTTCTCCTACTTTGTAGAAATACAACAAGTCGGTGGTTTTTTTGTGATAAAATTCAGCAGTACCCGACAATCTATTGCCCCAGAAAGCAAAATCTAAACCAACATTCCACTGTCCTGTCGATTCCCATTTCAAATCTTCATTTGCATTTCTTGTAGGGAAATAACGAAGCATCGGCACAGAACCATCGGCAGTTGATGTTGTTTCCAATTCTCGTGCATCATTCATTGGATTTGTCGGAATGTATGTGAAAATCGAATTATAAGAGCCTATACGGCCTTGATTACCGGTAACACCGTAGCCTGCACGAAGCTTCAAGTCATCGAGCCACTCTTTTGTACCCTGCATAAAGCTTTCGTGGTTTACGCGCCAAGCCAAAGAAGCAGATGGAAACCAACTCCATCTGTGGTTTGGTCCGAATTTAGAAGAGCCGTCGGCACGAAGCGTTGCAGTAAACATATATCTGCCCATCAATCCATAATTTACACGTCCGAAAAACGAAGCTAGTTTGCTTTCGTCTTTGTATGAGTATG
>Ga0099364_10004480_pt1 | contig 21155 bp, 21 predicted proteins | sample TergutTh196P3_FD_73070 | JGI IMG/M metagenome (GOLD analysis project Ga0099364, IMG submission 73070) | Microcerotermes parvus P3 segment gut microbial communities from Pointe-Noire, Republic of the Congo - Th196 P3 | ecosystem: Host-associated > Arthropoda: Insects > Digestive system > Gut ... | reverse complement strand
GTACTGCCTTTTTTTGAGACTTTATGAAAATTCTGAAAAACGCTTGATTTTTATGCTTTTTTGTGCTATTATTATAGTGTAAAGAGTAAAAAACCTTATTAATGTGAAGGGGGATTGACATGGAAAGAATATGGAGCGGCGAAGCTGTTATGAAATATCCGAAACAATGGATTATTTTAGTAAACATGGAAGACGAGCCTAATACTAATAAAACATTCGGTGATGTATATTTAGTTACGCCGAATGAAGATGAAGCTTATGATAAAGCTATTGCTTTAGGTGACAGCATGGGGCGGCGTATGGTTGTTGAGGGTTTTGATGACACCCCGCAGATAGGAGGATTATGGAGCCTATAATTATTCCGTTTCCCGAAAACGGTTTGGGACGTGTTGTGGTTAAGGCACAGATGATGACCGGAGACAGGAAAAGTCTTGGCGATATACAATTTAAGTTAGATTCCGGCTCAGACTTTACAACAGTAAGCTGTAAGACTTTAAAAATGCTTGGATATACAGATGAATTTTTAATATCTTGCCCGCATCACATTGTTGATGCAACATTAGCGGCGGGTGAAAAAAGAGAATTGCAATACATCAAAAATGTTTCAATTAAATTCGGAGACCGCGAATTACAGCAATGCCGTGTGTTCTTTGCATTTGGAACAAAACTCCGTACTTTTTTAGGTAATGACATATTGAAATATTTCAACAGAGAAATTAACTATGATGACGGAGAGCTTAAATTATTTGAGCGTAAAAGCACCCCGCCGCTTTCAACAGGTGAAGTTCCTATTAATATTTATTCAGTCGAACAGACTTAAAAAACAATAGAATCATTTAAAAGCAAGGTAAACGCCTTGCTTTTTTGAATTCGCTAAACTCTGAAAGCTGAAACCCGCTGTTTAATGAGGTTTAAGTAAAAAAAGCAACGCCGCATGTGCGGCGCTACTTTTTTATTTTTAACTTAAATCCGAATTTACTTTAAATCTGCAAAATACTTAATGGTTCTCACCATGTTACTGGTATAGCTGTTTTCGTTGTCATACCATGATACAACCTGTACCTGATAGAGGTCGTCGGCGATTTTTGATACCATCGTCTGTGTAGCATCGAAAATAGAACCGGCAAGTGAGCCGATAACATCGGAAGAAACGATTTCGTCTGTGTTGTATTCAAAGCTTGCGTTAGATGCGGCTTTCATAGCGGCATTGATAGCGTCCTTCGTGACGTCTTTGCCTTTTACAACCGCAACAAGAATGGTTGAAGAACCGGTAATAACGGGAACGCGCTGTGCAGAACCGATTAATTTCCCGTTAAGCTCAGGAACCACAAGTCCTATAGCTTTTGCCGCGCCCGTGGAGTTCGGGACTATATTTGCGGCGGCGGCACGCGCTCTTCTGAGGTCGCCCTTAGCGTGAGGACCGTCTAAGGTCATCTGGTCTCCCGTGTATGCGTGAATGGTGGACATAATACCGCTTTGGATAGGTGCGTAATCATTTAGTGCCTTTGCCATCGGTGCGAGGCAGTTTGTCGTACAGCTTGCCGCCGAAATAATGGTATCGCTCGCTTTCAGTATGCCTTCGTTAACGCCGAAAACTACTGTCGGAAGGTCGTCGCCCGCAGGAGCAGATATTATTACCTTCTTCGCACCCGCATCAATATGAGCTTGTGATTTGGCTTTAGTTACATAAAAGCCCGTACATTCAAGAACCATATCCACGCCGAGTTCTCCCCAGGGTAAATCAGCCGCGTTACGCTCTGCGTAAATCTTTATGGTTGTTCCGTCTACGGTAATCGAATCATCGCCCGACTCGACTGTATGACCTTCATACTTTTTCTGAGCCGAGTCATACTTTAAAAGATGAGCCAACATTTTGGGGTTCGTCAGGTCGTTGATAGCCACGATTTCATAACCGGGTGCTTTGAACATTTGCCTGAACGCTAACCTGCCTATGCGTCCGAAGCCGTTAATTGCCACTTTTACTGCCATTTGTGTTTTCCTCCTGTTTATTGTTTAAGAATATTTTACCATATAATTGAAATTAAGTCAAGGTTGTGTTATAATTAATTTATGACTTTATTTTTATCGGACTTAGACGGAACTCTGCTGAATTATGCCGCAAAGCTGAAACCGCGTTCCGCCGAAATGCTAAACCGCATGATTAGCAAGGGGGTACTCTTTTCCTATGCTACCGCACGCGGATTTCAAACCTCGCGTAAACTGACTGCCGAATTAAATGTAAATCTGCCGCTTATTACCATGAACGGCGCGATTATCTGCGAACCCAAAACAGGAAAACCGCTGACGGGCAACTTCCCCGCTCCCGAAAGTCTTAACCTCGCACTCGATTTTTTTAAAGAGCTAAAGGAAACGCCGCTTATTTACTCGTTCCTTGACGGTAAAGAGCGGGTAAGCTTTATAGGCGGCGATACAAAGCGCATTGCAAAGTACTTAGCCGACAGAAAGGGCGATGAAAGGTTTCGCCCCTGTAAATCCTATGAAGAGCTATTTGCAGGCGAGATTTATTACTGTACTTTGATTAATCCCTTGAGCAATATCGAAAAGCTGAAAAATATTTTTTCTCCCAAAAACGGGTTCAGCAATGTTCATTATGAAGATGTTTACAACAAGGATTTTCTTTTTGAGGCTTTTAAGGCGGGTGTTTCAAAGGCAACCGCGCTTCTTGAACTAAAGAAGCTTACAGGTGCAGACAAAGTCATAGCGTTCGGCGATAATTTAAACGACATTCCGATGTTTGAAGCCGCCGACGAGTGTTATGCCGTTGAAAACGCCGTCACAGAGCTTAAAGCAATCGCAACGGGCGTAATTGCAAGCAATGAAGAAATGGGAGTACCTGTTTTTATTGAAAAAAGCACAACTAAAGTTTGGGACTACACGCCGCCCGTATTTAATCCGGAGCGTTTTAAATCAGTAATAACAGACAATTTTATTTCAGGCGGCGTTGGCGAGCTTAACGAAAAATCAATCCACGCAAGCCTGAAAGCGTATTATTCGGGGGAAAGCGACCGTGAAGCGAAAATCGGCTCTTTTATTGCCGATGCGGCGGGTGAAAACGGGATTTTTGAGATTCAGACCGCAGGTTGGGGAAAGCTGAAAAAAAAGCTTGATGCGTTTCTCGATGCAGGTCATGTGACTGTCGTCTATCCTTTTGAACAACGGGTGTACAACTATTACATAAGTAAAAACACAGGCGAATTAATAAAAAAATCGCCTGTGAGAAATAATAGAGATTTAACTTCATTTTTTCTTGAATTGTATCGTATAAAGGAGTTCCTGACCCATCCTAATTTAAGTATTTGTATTGCGGCTCTTGAAATAGAAAAGTTACAATTCGTTACAGACGAGAATAATCTGCGTCCCAAATCCCGTAAAAAACACGAGTGTAATAAGCAAAAGAACCCGCTTTCCCTTCTCAGTGAAATTCACCTTAACTGCGGGGAGGATTACCGCGTTTTCTTGCCCGAAATTTCCGACTTTACAAAATTCACACGGCAGGAATTTATAAAAGCGGCTAAAAAATCATGCGGAGCTTTCCGTGCGGACGGCTCGATTTTGCTTGAAATACTTGAATACATGTCAGTTGTTCATAAATGCGGGAAGAAGGGGCGGGAGTTTTTGTATGGACTTTAAGGATTTTAAGCCTTCTGAAACTTCTCCGCAATAAGCCGCGCCGCTTTATCAACATCACCGCAACCCATGGTAATAATTAAGTCTCCGCTCCGTGCATTTTGGGCTATATATTCGCTGACAGGCTCGAAACGAATATTATTTTCTACACTCCCGCTCTTAAAATCGGATATGACAACGGCATCGGGGATTTTATCGGCTAAATCTTCGGATTTTATACCGTAGGTATTATCTTCTCGTCCGCCCATTATATCTGTCAAAACCACCTTATCCGCTAAAGAGAGTACTTCTGCGAAGTCGTCAAGTAACAAAGCTGTTCTTGAAAATGTAAAGGGCTGATGTACTGCCCAGATGCGTCCCGAACTCATACCTTTTGCGGCATTAAGCGTAGCGGAAATCTCAGCCGGGTGATGTGCGTAATCGTCAACAACGGTAATGCCATTGTTACTGTAAATCTGCTCAAATCGTCTGCCTGCGCCTGTAAACTCAAGAAGCCCCTTTTTGAGCGAATTCAAATCCGCACCCGCAGACAAAGCCGCCGCACAAGCGGCTACGGCGTTTATTATATTATGCTCGCCCGGAACGCTTATTTTTATTTCACCCAGCAATTCTCCGTTTCGGTAAAGCTCAAACGAGCTACCGAATGACTCTTTTTTAATATTCTGAGGAAAATAATCATTCTTTCTGTCAAAACCGAAGGTAATGATTTTTTTTCTGAAGTTGCTGTTTATCACCGCCACCCGTGTGTTAATGTCATCGCCATTCATTATAAGTAAATCAGAGGTCAGATTACAAAAATCGGTATACGCTTTACGCAGGTTATCCATATTCTTAAAACAATCCATATGGTCTTCGTCTATATTTAAAATAACCGTTATATCGGGACTCAGCTTCAAGAAATTTCTGTTGAACTCACATGCCTCTACAGCCATGATACCGCTGTTTCCTATTCTCGCGCTTCCTCCGAGTATTTTTAATTTTCCGCCGACAAAGGCAGATATATCAAGCTCTGCCGCAAGCAGAATATGCACGAGCATCGAGGTAACGGTTGTCTTTCCATGCGTACCGACGACGCAAACGGCTTTTTCATGCCGGCTCGTGAACAAACCGAGAAGCTCAGCGCGGTCATGAACGGCGATATTCGATTCACGGGCGGCTCTCAGTTCGGGATTTTCATCGGAAATAGCCGATGAATAAATAACTAAGTCCGCGCCTTTTATGTTTTCGGTTTTATGCTGTCCGAAGACTGTTATTCCCATTTTTCTTACCGCATCGAGGGTAACGGTTTCATTATTGTCTGAGCCGGTTATACAAAACCCCTGCTTATGCAAAATCTGCGCGAGCGGATACATTCCGCTCCCGCCTATCCCGATAAAGTGGATATGTTTTTTGTTTTTTATGAAATCGAACATATTTCCTCCGCAAATTAAAGATTATCTCGAAATATTATCCTATAATTTATATGAATATTTTAAAAATCTGTGTTTACACTAAAAGCACAAGCCGTTAAATCGGCGTAATACGAGAAAGGTATCAGACAATGGAAATAAACGACATTCGCATAAGAAAAGTTTTGCAGGACGGGCGGCTTCGCGCTGTTGTTTCTTTAACAATAGACAACTCCGTAGCTGTACATGATATAAAATTAGTTCAGGGCGACGACCGCATGTTTGTGGCGATGCCGAGCCGCCGCGATGAAGCGGGAATGTTTCGGGATATAATCCACCCAATTAATCCCGAAGCACGAAGTATGCTTGAGTCAAGTATTTTGAGAGCATATGATGATTATATGGGTTCTGAACAACTGCGTCATTAGCGAAAGAAGAGCCGTCTTTAGTGTGTATCGCCGAATAAAATTCGCGCTTTTAATAAAGCTAACTGTGTTTTTGCGTCGGGGATTTCGCCGTCGAGAGCCATTTTTACCGCCTCTTCAAAGGGTAACTCAACAACCTCCAAAAACTCATCCTCATCTAATCTTTGAACGGTTTTACGCAGACTGCGAGCTAAATAGATATAAATAACCTCCCCCACATATGCCGCCGTGGGAATCATTTTAGCGAAGAACTCGAAGCTGTCCGCTTCATAACCCGTTTCTTCGGTAAGTTCGCGAATCCCGCACTCGCGGGGGTCTTCGCCCTCTTCTAACTTTCCTGCCGGTATTTCGAGCTGAACGCTCTTATGTGCGTAACGAAACTGACGCACCATAACGACATTATTGTCATCGGTTAACGCCAAAACGCAGACGCCGCCCGGATGTTTTATTACCTCACGGGTGGCTTCTTTTCCATTTTCGAGCAACACAACGTCCTCAAATAAATGTACTACCTTGCCCTTAAAAATCTCTCTGCTTGAGATAGTTTTTTCTGTCAGCTTCATTTTTAAGCTTCCTCCGAAGATTTTATTTAAAAAATTTCTTTTGCGTCGCTCGGCAGTGTTTTAATATGCTTTAAAAACGAGGTTACGCGCCTGTCGTCTTCGTGAAGATACGGAAATCCGAAATGCACACCCACCCCTAAAGCCACGCCTCTGAAAAGGCTACCCGCTTTAAATAACGCTTTCCAGACCTTTTCATAATTCGCACCTGAAAAAGAATCATTATATAAATCATATTGTTTTTCTGAAAGGTGGTTTTTATAATATCTGCCGAATTTTCCCGTCGAGACTTCATATCCGTTTTTCATACCGATATACCAGTCAATCATTAAATGCAGTTCTTTTCTGACCACATCGTTATACATGCCCATAACATAGGGTAGTTCGGTACGCCATATGCCTTTTGCAACATTCATACTGCACCACCAAAAATTGTTACAACAGGAGAAATAACCATTTTCAGACGGCGGTTTTACGTGATAGGCTTTATCGGACGTCTCAGGCGGCGGTAAGGCTTTGTCTTTATCGAGCAATATAACCGCGGGTTCATCACTCGCATTAATTAAATAACTCTCAAGATTAAAAAAAGTCAAGTCAATCCTGTTTCCGTCTGCAAACTGCATCAGGTAGACGAAATGTCCGTCATTTGACGCACCGTGCATAAGCTCAGGCATTTGAAGCATTAAAAGCTCGCCGAAAGGTTTTATGAATTCAATATTATTATAAAACGGATGAACATCGTTTACGATATACACTATATCGTAATCTGCGAAAATATCTCCGGAAACTTTCGGATTTGCGCGTGAGCCTGTCATTACTACCGCTCGAATCCTCTCATCTCCCTTAGCGGTATTCAGGATTAAATCGAGCATTTCTTTTTCTGTACGCATGTTTTCCTCGCTTTTTTAATTTTATTTTAGATACAAATAATACACAACAATTAAATTAAGTGATAGATTCGCGCTGATATGTACAATCAGACTGCCTGTTATATTTTTACATCTAACTGTAAGCTCATTAAATATTAAACCCGCAACAGCGAGACCGAATATACAGAAGATGAAAATCCACGGCGTAAGCGCACCTCTCAAAATCGCAACATGGTAAAAAGCGAACAACAGACTTGAATAAACATACGCACAATGTTTATAACCCGCGCGGTAAAGTGTCATAAACACAAAACCTCTGAAAAATATTTCTTCAAGCAGGGCGTTAATCAACACTATGTATATGAAAACTAAGGGGAAATTTCCGCTGTTTATGCCGTTATTCTCAAGCGCATCGATTATCATTTCTTTGTCGATATATGGCGAAATAATTGTATATATAATTAGTATTACCGAAAACACGCCGAATCCGAGCAGGAAAGAACGCTTTATGTTTTTAACATCGCCTTTTGAAAACATTTCGGCGAATCCGTGTTTTTTACCATTGAGAGCGAAAAAAATCATAGGACACAGAACAAAAATAATAATTTTTATAATCGATGAAATTAAGTAATTATTGAATGGCATGTGGAGCATTACGGCGTGCAGTCCGCAAGCGATAAGCGAGAATATAATTATTATCGGAATAGTTTTATTTACCAATGCTTTAATTCCTCGCTAACATCTCGTCCGCCGTATATGATGCGGAGAATCGAAATAATACCGGCGGATTCATCGGGGTAATAAAGAATTGCATACTTATGTTTATATAAAATACGTAATCCCTTTGATTTCCACGGCTCGTCGGGATATGACGGATAGCGTAACGGCATAAAATCGAGCGAATCGGCGGCTTCCATAAGCTCTTTTACTACCCTTGAAGCCGCCGCTGATTCTAACCGGACATTCGCAATATATTCGTAAATATTGTCCAAATCCCGCTCGGCATCTTCCGTATAGTCAACAGTCCACTTCATATACCGTATTTCCTTTTCATGTTTTGTTTAACTTGTTCCGATGAAAGAACTCTCCCTGCCTCTAAGCTGTCGAACCCCTTTTGTATTTCGGCACTTCTTTCGGCTTCGGACATTTTAGACAAATCAAGAATAGATTTTGCTCTCGGTTGAAACGGAATAGCCTGCTCCATGACGGCTTGCCGCAGAAAGACGTTCAAAGCGGTCGTCATGTTTAATCCCATTCGCTCAAAAAGTGTTTCCGCTTCTCTTTTTAGCGATTCATCGGCGCGGAATGTTATTTGTATTGTTTGCGTAGTCATTGAAACCACCTCCATAAAACGATATACATACAGTATACATCAAATAGCGGTATTTGTCAACCTGTTTTCAAAAAAACCAAAAATCGCGTTCTTACTCCGTACCGCTTTACAGCTTCAACCACAAAGCGGGGCGAACGCCGAGGTCATAACTGACATTATAACCATCAAGGTCGATGTTACCGTTGTTGAAGACGAACACGGCATTATGTCTAAAGTTACCGGGTGAACGAAGCCACCACCAAACAACCTCGCCATCGGCATTTAGGGCTATTCTTGATGAACTGTCTGTGAAAAAACTCTCTACCTCGCTTATGCTTAGTAAGAATATCTCGTCTGTTGTGTTGTTACCGCCGGATGTACCGTAGTTCGGATTGTCATTGTTTATTACCGAAGTTTCAGCTATCCGCGTTCTGTCGGATTCGCTTAAGCTGTTAAGAAATTCGCCGTTCAAATACCCGCGAATACTGCTGTTTTCCCATGTTATGTCGCCGCCGTCTGCGTGGTAGGGCTGACTTGCTAAAACTTGGACGCTTAAAATTAACGCTTTACCGTCCTGTACATCAAGAACCTGCCAGTCATATCCGCCGAACTCTATTACATCCCCCACATTTACGGATGATTCGGGGTGATTGCCGCTGTTTATTCTGTCGAGGTTATTATTAAATTTATCAATGTCGTCTTGTAGCTTGTCGAGGTCGTCTTTCAATTGGTCATAACCCGCTTGCGTAACGTCTTTGTCGCTGTCGCAGGAAACAAGTATTAGAGTCAATGCAAAAATAAGAATTAAAGCCGTCAATTTTTTCATGGTTTGAAATTCCTTTCGATTATCAAGTTTTTTTGAGACGTTTTGGTAAACAGTGACTTAACTCTCCCTGTCTTTAAATTGAATCCCGTCAATGCAGACATTATAAACAAACCATTTAATTTCGTCCGTGTTACCGGTTTCATAAAACTTAACCAACATTCGTATAAAATTCGCAACCTCTTCTTCGGGAACGGAAATAATGCCCTGCCCGTTTGCAATCATGATTTGATTTGCCGCCAACATAGCAGTTCGCTTGTTACCGTCATTGAAAAATTGCCCTCTCATACAATACAACATCAATGTTATTGCACGTTCGGTTGGGTTTGCTATTGCCAACAGCTCCGGTAATTTTAATTTAACGTCGTTCTCAATCGGCATATCGGGCTTCCATTTTGTACCGCCTATATTCACCGGTGTATTGCGTATGAATCCGGGTTCATAAAATAGTCCCGCTCCCACGTATTGATTTATTTTGCATAAATAGCTGTATTCCATAGGGAAATCAAGCGTTTCTAAAATGAACTGCCAGGCGTGTTTAAGGTTATTTATTGCAACTATATCATCAACTTTTAGCCCGTGAACGGCTACGCCTCTGAAAATCGCTTCTGTGTCCGGATAGGTCACTCCCAAGCCTTCAAGCTTCGCGCTTTTATAGACATAATCTACTATATTACGCTTTGCTATAAAAATGTTTTGTTCCTGAGTTAGGTTAAATTTCGGTGTCATTGAATTTGTTATCATGAGTATTTTACTCCCCTACATCTTTTCCGGCGCATCAACTTTCAGCAAGTCCAAAGCGTTTTTAAGCGTAATTTTCACTGCATGACAAAGCGTCAGACGTGATTGTAAAACGCCTTCTTCTTCACCCTTAATTCTGCAAGCGTCATAAAACTTATGAAAAACCTGTGAGAGTTCCTGAACATACCGCGTGATTCGAGCGGGATTAAGCTCTGCGGCGGCTTGGTTGACCTCGGTCGGCAGTAGGGCAGCTTTTTTTATTAATTCAAATTCCGCTTTTTCCGTGAAAACAAGGGTGTCGGGAAAAGTGCATATTATATTTTCATCGCCGAGCCGCCTGATAATACTGCAAATCCTCGCGTGGGCGTACTGGACGTAGTAAACGGGATTTTTATTACTCTCTTCAATGGCTAAATCAAGGTCAAAATCTATGTGTGTATTCGCCTCGCGCAGGTTAAAGAAAAACCGAGCCGCATCAAGCGGGACTTCATCAAGCAGGGTCGAAAGCGTAATTGCCTTGCCTGAACGCTTCGAGAGTTTTACCGCCTCACCGCCTCTTATAAGCCTTACCATTTGGTAAATAACAGCTTTAAGCCGAGCCGTATCTATTCCCAAAGCCGCTAAAGCCGCATTCATACGCGGTATATACCCATGATGGTCTGCGCCGAGAATATCTATGGCTATGTCGAAATTTCGCTCAACTAATTTATTATAGTGATATGCAATATCGGGGACTACATAAGTAGGAACACCGTTAGAGCGGATTAAAACCCTGTCTTTTTCGTCGCCGAAGTCGGAAGCTTTAAGCCAGACCGCGCCGTCTTGTTCATAAGTATGACCTTTTTCCTTGAGCAGTTCTACGATTTTAAGAGGCGCGTTTTTCTCATGCAACTTACTTTCTCTAAACCATGTGTTGTACTTGATTCTATATTTTAGCAGGTCGTTCTCAAGGGTTTTAATATTAATCGGCAGTGCGTAATTTGCAAGCGTTTCTCTGCGTTCTTCTTCGGAAACCGAAAGAAGTACGTCCCCGAATGATTTAATATAGTTTTTTACATGCTGTATAATATCCTCGCCGTGGTACGAGTCTTCGGGCATTTCTATGTCCTCGCCCAACTCCTGACGATAACGAATATCAAGGCTTAAACCGAGCTTGTTCACCTGATTTCCCGCATCGTTGACATAAAACTCGCGCTCTACATAATACCCCGCACACTCCAAGACCGAAGCGAGACAGTCGCCGAGCGCGCCGCCTCTTGCGTTACCTATGTGCATGGGACCGGTCGGGTTCGCCGAAACGAACTCAATTAATACACGCTTCCCTGCCCCAAAATCGGTTTTTCCGAAGTTTTCTTTTTGCTGTGTGATATTGCTTACAGCTTTTTCGTACCATCCGGAAGAGAGATAGAAATTTAAAAAGCCCGGTCCCGCCGTTTCGCATCTGTCGATTATTGCATTATCAAGCGATATTTTTTCAATAATGAGTGCGGCTATCTCGCGTGGATTTTTCTTTAAAGCTTTAGCGCATACCATAGCCGCATTGCAGGAAAAGTCGCCGTTTGCGGAATCGGCAGGTGTTTCTGTAATAAAATCAGGTAACGGTTCCGCCGTTATTTCGCTGAGTGCCGCGCCGACCGCTTTTTTTATCTGCGCCTTTGTGTATTCTGTTATATTTTGCATATTTTATTGATTTATCTCCTTAACATTAACATACATTTCTGTTTCTGACATATAGCTCGAATTTATATCTACCGTGTATTTCAGATAAAGATTCCCGCCATTGTCGTCTATCTCCGAGCGTATCTCGTCAGCCTTAACACCTACTATAAAATCTCCGAAAGGGGTTCCGTAGTGACAGTGGTGCTTTTTTCCTTTTTCGATTACTAAGTTGCTGAGAGCGTCGCCCGTTCGCGCCATTGTCACCATACTGCTTCCGTCTATATCGAGTGTAACCGTGCTTCCCTCATAACCCGTTGCTTGGCTCTCCTCGTAGATAATTTTATACTTGTTTTTATTCTTGCCGCGTCCGCGCCTCAGTCGTCCGAAGGTAAAAAGTTCGGTTACGTCCCTCTCTTCATTTGCGAATTGTGTGCTTTTTATATCTATACAGACATTTTTTTCCATTATGCTTATCCTTTCCTATTTTTATTATTTACAGAGCGGATTCTATTATATTATCCAACAACTCCGCATAACCTATCCCGCTTTCCGTCATCAGCGAGGGAAAAACCCCGACCTCTGTCAGCCCCGGCATTGCGCCTACTTTTCTGAGATACAAACCATCGTCAGTCAAAGTGAAGCTGAACCGCGCAAAGTTTTTACAACCGAGTGCAACAAAAGCGGCTTTCGCAGTTTCTTGAATTTCGTTTTGCAAAGACTTTTTCAGTTTTGCGGGGATAAACTCCGATTTACGCAGAGTTTTCGTTTCACCGACAACCGACGCATTCGATGTATAAGGATTACCTGTCACCGCACATTCGAGTTCTCTGCCTGAAAGACATTGCTCAACTAAAACTTTATGATGATGGGTAGCCGCAAGCTTGATTGATTGACGAAGTTCTTCACGGTTAATTGCGATATTTGCACCTATAGAGTGACTACAGCTTGACGCCTTTACATACATGGGGTATTCAAGCTCATTCTCTATAAGCGGGAACAACGTATCTATATCGTCAAGCCACGCACGCTCAATATAAAAATACTTAGGAACCTTTATTCCCGCCCGTTCAAGAAGCAGATACGTCAGCATTCGGTCTGAGCAGGCGTTCGCCGCTTCAAAGCCGCTACCCGCGAACGGGACTCCGGAAAGCCGGCAAAGAGCCTGTATTCGTCCGCACTCTCCATATTTCCCGTGCAATACGGGTAGAATCAGGTCTATTCGCTGTTGCGCGAAATTTCCGTCATCAAGAATTTTTAAAATCCCGCCATGATGCGGGTCAGGGCTGATAATTGCCGAACAGCAATCGCTGTTCTGTTCCCACGCCCCACTGGGAATCTCATTATAATCCCCCGGAAAAAAGAGCCAACGCCCCGCTCTCGTTATTCCTATCGGGATTATGTCGTATTTCTCCTTAGATAATACACAAAGCACGGAATAAGCAGATTGTAAAGAAACTGCATAATCCTGACTTGCTCCCCCGAAAAGCACCGCTACCCGTTTTTTCGCCATATTCTGTTCCTTTTCTCTCTTTATTGCAGAGTATTTAATTCGTTATTAACTATTATATCATAGAATAATCCTTTTTGCAAGTAGTGCATAAAAAAAGCCAAGTCGTCATAAATATTACAAAAGCGGGGACGACTTTAAAAGCCGTTTTTAAAAGAGAAAAAAGGAAAGGACAACGGGAATGACAGAATTTTTACCGGAAGGCGAACTCTTTTGCAGGGAAGAAAATAAGCTCTGCATATCATCGAGGGAGGCATTAGAAGAATGTATCGCGACCAACCGTACAGTCGAAGCCCCCTGTATCGTTTGTGACAGCCGCCATAATTTAATCATAGATTTCGGATTTATGAAGGGTATTATCCCTCGATGTGAGGGAGCTATCGGCATTGAGGAGGGTATTACCCGCGACATTGCCCTCATTTCAAGGGTGAACAAGCCCGTTTGTTTTAAAGTTACGGGGTTCGCCGAAGACAGCTTTGGGCGGGATACCGTTACGCTTTCCCGAAAAGCCGCCCAACAGGAGTGTATGCAAAACTATGTCGCCTCGCTCATAACAGGCGATGTGATAAATGTAAAAGTCACCCACTTAGAGCAGTTCGGCGCGTTTGTAGATTTGGGGTGCGGTATACCGTCTCTGATTCCGATTGACGCCGTATCGGTTTCTCGTATTTCGCATCCTGCGGATAGGTTTTTTATCGGTCAGAAAATACACGCTGTCGTAAAAATTAAAGAACGTGATAAAATCACCCTTTCACATAAAGAACTTCTCGGTACTTGGGCAGAAAACGCCGAAAAGTTTACTGTAGGCGAAACTGTAGTAGGAATCATCCGTTCTGTTGAAAACTACGGGATTTTCGTAGAACTGTCGCCAAACCTTGCGGGACTCGCAGAGCTTCGTGATAATGTAAAAATAAATCAACAGGCAAGTGTTTACATAAAAGCCATTATTCCCGAAAAAATGAAGATAAAGCTTATTATTGTAGATATATGCGATTATAGCTGTATCAATCATACATACGATTATTTCATAAATTCGGGGCGAATGAACAGATGGATTTATTCCACGCCTGAGAGCGAAAAGCTTATTGTCAGCGATTTTACTTAATAATTTTATAACGCTCGGACAAAACCCGTAATTCTTGTAATTACGGGTTTTTATGTCGATAAAAGGGTATCAACATTTTAAGTGATACCCTTTCATTTTTTTCAATTCTGTAACCATAGTGTAATTTAAACACAGCATATTGCACAAATATACCCGACATATCTTGTATAATATGTATATGTATACGATAGTTTGTTTTTTTACAAAAAAGCCTTTACTTCTACCAAATAATGGTATAAAATGAAGGTGAGATGAATATAGTTTGCTCTATATCTCATTAGATGTAAAAAAGAAAGGAAAGAAAATAAAAATGGGTACAACTTTTTCTTCTATGCAAGTAAAAAACAAGCTCAAAGCAGAACCGCAACTTTTCAAAAAGGCTCTCTGCAAATATTTTGAAAAGAAGGGCTTCGTCTGCACCGATGAGGACAATTCTCAATTCTCGTATCGTCTCGTATTCTCCGATAAGAGCGATTGGGTGATTTTAAATTCTCCCGAATACGAACCCGGCGCAGGCGCAAAGAATATACGCGAGGATGCGGATGGAATAGCGAAAACTTTAAAAACACATTGTATCACAACAAGTGTTTGGGACAGCGACTTTATAGAACTCGAATTATTCGGCTCTACCGCCGCTAAAAGAGATTCTGTAGTAATAGGTCGCCATGTCGCCGAAGATTTCCCCACGCCTAAAGGAAACCCAGAACACTGGGAATCGCTTCTTGAAAATGGCGCAACATGGGAGCAACTGTCGGAAGTATTTAACAGCGACCATACCTTTATCGAGGACTCTCTGTCGGATATTGCACCGCTTCTCGGTATGGACGGGGGGCATGTAACCGCCGACTACGAAACCTTAAACGGCATACCGGAAAGCCCTTATGTTTTTGATTTGTACTTCGCCAAAGCACAGTCGCCGTCTGCAAAAAAGCCAATCTCACTAAACACAGCCTTCAAACAAGTCTTCGGCGAAGCCTTAGAACCCCTCGGCTTTAAGCTAATCAAGAGTAAATATCCGTATTTTGTGCGGGTTGTTGAAGGGGGGGATATAATTCACGTTGTGACATTTTATAAAGGACACCCGCTCGATAATTATTTTAATATCTTATCTGGTGTAGCAACGGTATATCGACAGCGAATAACTTTAGATGAAAGTCCATCATATAACTCAATCTGGCTACATCGTATTTCTTATTATTATCACAAGTTGCATCTATCTGATAAAAACTCAAAGTATTCACTTTATGATTTAGATAGATTCCTTTATTGCACGGACAAACCGGTAATTCATTCTTTTACAGGAAAATTATGCGAACATTCTCCAATTCAAGCAATGGAATATGCTTTAGAAGTTACTACAGAAATTGTTCTACCAATACTTGATAGAGTTGCAGACCTTGATTCGTGTATAGAGTATTTCCATAGATTCGGACCCGGAATGAACCTTAATTATGGTGTTGAAGATTTTGGAAATAAATTCAGAGATAATTTTTGCAATGAGGGGCTATTGCGTATTATTTCAAGTGAGTATGAAAGTTATTGTGCATTAATAGAGAAAGGTCTTGAAAAATATCTTTTTACGATATTAAATGAAATTAAATCCGGGAGAAGTGGACGAACTATGGAATCTTATGAAGAAGAACGCAAAAGATACGAGGATGGGAAATCTCATAGAGCAGCACATTTAAAAAAAATATTTAATGATTATGATTGGGTTTCTAAAGCTCAGTCGGAACGCAAACGTCGCAGGGACGAAAATCTTGAAACTCTCAAGTCTTACGGACTTGATGTATAATTATTAACAAAAATGAAAGGACATTAAAAATTATGAAACAAACATTCAAAAGATTTATCTCCTATTTATTGGTGGTATCTATATTACTACCAATGGCGGTTGAAAGAGAGGACGCACTATGTCAACACTAAACACAGCCTTCAAACAAGTCTTCGGCGAAGCCTTAGAACCCCTCGGCTTTAAGCTAATCAAGAGTAAATATCCGTATTTCGTGCGGGTGGTAGAAGGGGGGGAGATTTTGCATATTATCACATACCGAGAAGAAGGATTAAACCGCATTGGGTATATATCATTTAATATTCTCGGTGGGGTGGCTACTGTGTATAGACCGAGTTTGGCTGACTTGGAAAAAAGTCCGAGCGTGAACATAAACTGGCTTAAAGGCAATCTTGAGTTGTATGAAAAATCAAAATCGCTCAATAATAAGTATGATTTTTCATTCGATGACTTGTATATGTTTCATTACAAAGAAGAAACTATAGTAGAATCGGTCAAGCACTCACTTGAAATAACAAAGAAAATAATGCTACCCTCACTTGACGCAGTAATTGACCTTAACTCATGTATTAAATACTTAGAAACGGTAAAACCTCATTTAGGTATCGGTAGACCGATTGATATAAATCGTTTCATTACACTTTCTTATGATGAGGGTCTTTTATATGTAAAAACTAATAACCTTGATGTTGGTTTTTATGATAAAGTTTACTACGACCCTGAGCTATACTCTAAATACATAAACGAACTCGAACGACGTAAAGCTACAAATACTGAAATATTAAAATCATTTGGTTTTAATATATAAATTTATAAAACTAAAAAGGATGGTAAAAAAACATGAAGAAAACATTTGAAACCCCTCTGTTGTTACAAGAAGGACCTACAAGGTTGCGTTTTGAGTATACCGGACACTTTCAACATGGAAGAAAGAGTTTTTTTCAATTCTATAATATAGGCGGAATATCTAAAGGGTTGGAAATTTTCTTTATTGGCGATTGTTTCGAAAATGATGGTGTTGAGATAAGTGAGTTAGAAATAAAAAGATTAAAAAAACCTAAAGTAGGTCAAGTGGTGGGAAGAGAAACAAAGTATCCTGATGATTATGAAGTTTATAATATAACATTAGAAAAAATTGAATTCCCAGACGGTAGATTTGGACGCATTGTTTATTTGGATGACTATGTATTTTTTGAAGGTATCAACTTAGACCATCCATGTATGATAAACAATAATATTCACAGCAAAAAAAGCAGTGATATTATTCAGAATTATTGTACATCTATTCATTATACAACAACGGTTGTATCGGGTCTTCATAGAATTCTTTTTGGCGTTGCTCCAAAAAGCAATTGGAATGAAGGTCAAATTAGTAGATATTCAAGCACTTGATTTTAGCGAGATTATTTTTATCTAAGGAATCAAATACTATTAAAAATTTTAAAAATGAAAGGACGTTTTCAATTATGAAAAAACAAATTATAATGAGGTTTATCTCTTTTACTTTAGTAATATCAATGTTACTGCCGATGATACAAGAATTAACTTTATCCGCCTCGGCATTTTCGGAGGAAGATGCTTTTTACGAATTGATGTTAGAAGCAATTGATGATATTAACGCAGGTTCAAGAGCCGGAAGTTGGAGTGAGGCAATATCAAATGGGGTAGTGCCACCATGGGGATATTTTCATAATGCTGTTCAGAACCATATTGTAAGAAAGTATGGTATGCGTAGAGAATATCCAACTATTACATACAAGGAAGGTCAATTTTTGCCGCCCGGCAAAAATGTTGGCGATAAAGGTAGAGCGGATTTGTCTATATATGATGGTGAACATACTTATATATGGGAAGTAAAACCTGCCTCTTACGCAGATGTTACCCTCCAAATTAAGGGAACAAATCAACTGTTGGGCTATGTTGATTCAGACCCAAGCTATAGAGTCGGAGATGGGCGTATTGATGCTGATTGGTTTGTACATGGGAGATATGAAATTTCATATACAAATGAATTCAATGGATTGATACTTTATTGGTTTAAGCCTATTGACGATGATGACAAAAAGAAAGAAAAAGAAAATATTGAATTTGAAGTTCCTATCTTCGTTCCTAATGATGAAGAAGAACCGGAAATCCCTATCATTCCCAAACCCGAAGCGGCAATTTCCCCCGCGCAAATAGTAATGATTACTGCCGTAGTAGTCGGTGTTGGAACAGTGGCATGGATATTCTCTGCACATCGTAATACTATAGCTGAGAAAATTCGTCTTGCATTTGATTCATTATGCGCTGCATTGTTAATAGAAGATAAAGTAGCCATAAAAGCCGCTCTTAACCTTCTTATGTTTCATATTGGACTTATAAGTGCCCCCATTTCGGCATATGCCGATGATGTCTTAAAAGCTATTGAAAGAGAAGACGAAGAGGCTTTTAATGAAGCGTGTAATAATTTAATAAATGCAATCATAGAACACGGAGAGCCGGATTCCGATGACGAAGACGAAGAAGAAAGCGAAGAAGAAGACGAGGAAGATGCCTGCTGTCCTAAATGTGGTGCACCTCGTAAAAAACCGCTTAAAGGAAACCCTGATTGGACACGTAAAATAGACCGTTGTAGTGACCCTTTTCATAAACCGCCCGGTTCTCCGATAATACTTGACTTAGACGGAGAAGGAATAGAAACGCTCCCTCTATCGCAGGGTGTATTCTTCGACCACAAAGGCAACGGCTTTAAAGTCAGCACGGGATGGGTCGGACCTAATAACGGGCTTTTAGTTCGTGATATAAACGGAAACGGAATCATAGACAACGGGCGTGAGCTTTTCGGAAATCATACGTTACTCCAAAACGGAAAACAAGCCGCAAACGGGTTTGAAGCGTTAAAAGAGCTTGCGGAATTCGGAGCGAGTGTTTTCGATGATACAAGTCCATACTGGAATGAAGTTATGGTCTGGGTGGATTCTAACAGCAACGGAATTACAGACCCCGGCGAGCTTCTGACGCTTGAAGAAGCGGGCGTCGTTTCAATAGATTTGGATTATTATGTAGCGAATATAACCGATGCAAATGGTAACATACATAGAGAAATAAGTACATTCACCCGCGACGATGAGACAATCGGAGATGCGATTGATGTTTGGTTCGTGCGTAACGTGATTGATTCTATGGCTGTCAGTAATCTGCCTGTAAGTGAAGAAGTTGCGGGTTTACCGGATTTAAGAGGATTTGGTACAGCATATAGTTTACACCAAGCTATGATGCGCGATGACAGTGGTCAGCTTCAATCGTTGGTTGAGCAGTTTATCGCAGAAACAAGCGATACCGCACGCTACAATATTGCAAAACAGATTCTTTATAAATGGACGGGAGCTAAAACCAATACAGCGGTACTTGAAGTATTTATGGGCGAAAAGTATACAGGCGGAACCGGTCCTAATTCCACAAAAAATATAAACGATTTGTTTGATATACTTACCGAAGCGGTATATAATGAGTTTATGGCGCAAACGTATTTCCTGTACTTATATGACGCTATGACTACAATTTGTAATGGTTTTTATGAAGAGCATACTTTTGATTTAACAAATGTTGGTTATCAATTTTTATATGAAATTTCACTCAATAAAGAAACAGGTGAACGTCAATTTTTAGATTTTATCAGAAATATGTATGCAATGACAATAATTCCCCGTGTAGATTTAGACAGCCTTCGCGAGGTTCTTGACCAAGAGAACACAAAGTACGGATATGTATTAGATTCTTTGAATAAACCCCTGATTCATAATCAAAGCTCTAATAATCTAAAAGGCACAAATTCAGGTAATTTATTCTGGCTTGACGGGAAGAATAATTCTATTCAAATCGGAAATGGCGATGATACGTTCTTGTTCTTCGGCGATATGGGGCAAAACACCATAACAGACGGCGGCGGGAATAATACTATTATTCTGTTCGATTTTAACCAATCGGATATAAGCGTTAATCAAGTGTTTAATTCAAAGGGATTGAATATAGAAATAGTCATAGAAGGAACAGCGGGTAAAATAACAATAACCGACCTTACTTACATGTCTAATTACAATATAGTTTTCTCTGACGGGAGTATGGTAGATTTGATTAACGACTTCATTACGATTGAGATTTACACGGCATAATACACAAAATTATTCGACACGTAATGTAAAATATGACCACATATACAAAATTATATTTTTTAATAAAAAACATCTTTACTTTTACCAAATAATGGTATAAAATAGAAGCAAAGCAAAATAAACCAAATTCAGAAAGGACTTTAAGTATTATGAAAAATCTTAAAAACGCAAATCTTAAAAAAATTCTCGCGATTCTCTTATCTTTAGCATTAATTCTCGGAACAGCCGCAGGCTGTAGCGAGACACTCCCCTCTGCGTTATCAGACGGGGAAACAGAAAATACCGAACCCGAAAACCCTGACGACCTCGAAAATCTTGTAACCCCCGACGGGGACGAAGACCCTGACGGCGATGACGGCGACGAGCCGACCGACCCCGACGAGGACGAAGACCCCGACGAGGACGAAGACCCCGATGAGGAAGAGGACGACGAAAACCCTCTATATATAGTAGGGCAACAGATGACAATGGAACTTTTGCAAGAACTAAACGCAAACGGCTCAATGCCGGAAATCACCTATAATGAAGACGGAACTATCGGGAGACTTGAGGATAAAGCACCATACGGTTCGCCGAGGAGTATCATATCCCCATTCCCTGTTTTTAATGAGGAAGAGACAAGGGCTTTAATTGATGTGTATCTACCTTTGTTTGGTTTAGATGAAAGTGCAGATATAAGATTTGATGAATTACATCGAATGACAGATAATATTATAAGATTCGACCAATATTATGACGGTATAAAAATTCCCGGGGTAGGCATGAGTGTTCGTGCCGACAAGGAAACAGGGCGTGTCAAGTCAATAGGATGTTTTTACATTAAAAATTTAAACATCGAAACAACGCCTGTTATATCTGCCGATGAAGCGAAGCAGATAGTCATGTCGTGGAATGAATGGATTCAAATTTTCGAAGAACCTAAATTGATTATATGGGCTTACGGGGGTGTTGATTTAGTATTAGCGTGGGAAGTTTATACCCATGTTCACGGTGAAATAATCGTTAATGCCGTAACAGGGGATATTATAACTTATGACGAACCAATGAAAACTGCCGGCTCCGCCTCCGAAACTGAAGCAGAAACCGAAGCAAATAAAAGTTTCAAAGAGATTGCTGAAGACGATGGTGTTTTTGAGTTATCTATTATAAATGGAAATCTTAAAATAAGAATT
>Ga0099364_10004479_pt1 | contig 21156 bp, 20 predicted proteins | sample TergutTh196P3_FD_73070 | JGI IMG/M metagenome (GOLD analysis project Ga0099364, IMG submission 73070) | Microcerotermes parvus P3 segment gut microbial communities from Pointe-Noire, Republic of the Congo - Th196 P3 | ecosystem: Host-associated > Arthropoda: Insects > Digestive system > Gut ... | reverse complement strand
ATGATAAAACGGTACATAGAATATCAAGGGAAAAATGATGCAGGGCAAGGAGTGCTAAACTTGTAGCACTCCTTGAGTCCGCTCAGATACCCCGACCGTAAGGTCGGGGAGAATCATTTACATTGCTGATAATTGTTTTGACTGTCATAATCAGTTCTCCTTTGGGCGGAATGTTGTGGCATCTGCACGATATGTTTGCCGGACATTTTCCGAAAATGTGGCTTTGGAAGCTTATAAGATACGGTTTCCGCGAAGGCATACAGCTGGGCTGGCTGATAATTCTTTTTTCAGCGCCGTATAATCTGATAGGCATTGCAATAAGCTTCTTTGTAATGAAAACAGTGGCTGATTTTCCGTGGAAAAAAGAAAAAAATAGCGAAGAGATTTAGACTATAGTTAACCATTTACCATTAATCATTAACCATTACCTTTTTAATGCAAAAAATGTTCTGCCAGCAGTATTGCCGCAACGCCCGCAAAAAGCATCAAAGGCGCGAAACGGCTTTTGCATTTGTGCGTTTCCGGAATAAGATCTGAAGCAGCCAAAAATATAAATGACCCTGCGGCAACGGCAAGAAGAGCTCCGAGCGTGTTTTCGGAAATATTTTTAAACAGAAACATTCCTAAAACAGTTCCCGCCGGAGTGAAAGCGGCTGTCAAAAGAGAGAAGTTCAGAATTTTTTTCTTTGCCGCTCCGCTGTGGAGCAGTATCCCGGAAATTGTTATCCCGTCGGGAAGTTTATGCAGAAGAACCGCCACGGCGGTAAAAATTCCTAAAGCGGTGTTTGCTTCAAAGCCTACGGCTATTATCGCTCCGTCAATAAAAGAGTGAAAAGAAAGACCGATAACGGACATTGTATCGATAGTAGAGTGTTTTTCACAGCCCTCATCATTGTGGTGCGGGTGAAATAATATTACAAACTGTAAAAAAAACATTATCAGGAATCCGGCTAAAACGTAAAATAAAGCGCCGGAATGCATCTTAACTCCTTCGGGAATAAGATGCGTGAAAGCAATGGCAAGCATTACTCCCGCAGCAAAATTTATTATAAGAAAAGAATTTTTTTCAGACCATTTGTGGAATTTTAATACAAGGAAAGCCCCGATCATTGCCGACGAAGCGGCCAAAAACGAATAAATTATTTCGCGCATACGTTCTCCAAGATAAAAAACAAAGTTAAAAGTTCAGAGTTCAAAGTTCAAATATTGCGTTTCGGCTTTGCCGAAATCTATTATAAGTTTTCGCTTCGCGAAAACACCTGATTTGAACTTTAAACTTTGCACTTTGAACTTTGTCTTTTGAGATTATACTAAATTATTTTTGAATCAGAGTAAAAAAAGCCTGTTTCATAATTAACGCGGTTTGAATAATGATAAAAACAGCGATAAAAACGCTCACGGCCGGGTCAAGAAAATACATGTCTTTAACGTAATAAACAACGGATGCCGCCGTAACCAGCGGCATTAAAGCGGCGCACACCGCGTATTTTATAAAAAGTATTTTCATGTCTTTGTTTTTTCTTATTTCAGGATAAAGAATAAGCATGCAAAAAATCAGCCCTGTTAAAGCTGAAAGCGCCATCCAGCCTGCCAAAGACAGGTTAATTCCTCTTGGATTTGCGAAAAGAATTGCCGACTTGTAAATTATGTATATCGCGATTATTAAAAGCATAAAACCGTTTATGCACATGGAATAGAACTGCGAGCGCCTTAGGCCTTCGCCAGTTTCTTTGCTTATATTCAAACTTTTATTTAAAATCAAAGGAAGAGCTGAAAGAGAAACGGCAAGTATTAATCCCGCATAACTCAAAAGAGATAAGCTTCTTGAAAAGAAACTGCCCGCCGCTCCCGCGGACACAAGCGGCAAACTTATAAATAAAACGGCAGGCAGCTTAAGGTCTTCTTTAATTTTTATCATCATATTAAGCAATTTACAAATTACAATTAACAAATAACAATGGTTGTGTTTTCGCAAAGCGAAAACCTATTAATTTGCGCCTTCGGCGCTCATAAATTGTTAATTGTTCATTTTTAATTGTAAATTGAAGTCGTTTACTTTACAAGCGGCAGTCTGTAGCTGTTTTTTTCCGTGAATTTAATAATGTTGCCCATCATTGCTGCCGCTTCAGCCGGGTATTGTCCGACGGCGGTTTCCGCTGAAAGCATCACATAATCGCTTCCGTCAATAATGGCGTTGGCAACGTCGCTGACCTCCGCCCTTGTGGGAATAGGATTTTCAACCATGCTTTCAAGCATCTGCGTTGCCGTTATAACGAATTTTTTGCGGGTTTTACATTTTCTTATAATATATTTTTGCACAACAGGAACAGTCCAAAGCGGAATCGAAATTCCCATGTCGCCTCTGGCAACCATTATTCCGTCGCAAACATCGAGAATAGACTGGAGATTGTGTATCCCTTCCCCGTCTTCTATTTTTGCTATAAGTTTACACTCTTTCTTTTTTTCTTCGTTCAGCATGTATATCAAAGGTTTCATGTCGTCGGCTTTTCTCACAAAAGAGTTAGCGATAAAATCAACGCCGTGCTTTAAGGCGAAATGCATGTCTTCGCGGTCTTTTTTTTCCATCGGCGGAAATTTGAGTTTTGCCTTTGGTATATTTACGCCTTTATTCGTTTTCAAAACGTAATTTGTCTGTACTTCGGTAATAAGCTCGTCTTTTTTTGACGATAAAACTTTAAGCTTTAAATTGCCGTCGTCTATAAAAATATCCATACCCTTTTTTATGCATGTAAAAGAGCCGGAATAATCTATATAAATCTTTTTATTGTTTCCTAAAACTTCCTTGCTGGTGAGAATAAGTTTCTGCTTTTTTTTAAGTTCCGCTTTTCCGTCTTTTATTTGGCCTATTCTTATTCTGTGGCCTTCAAGGTCAGCGAGAATTTTGATATGTTTTTTATATTTTTTGTTGAGATTTCTTATAAGCGCGAAATCTTTCGCATACTCTTCGTGAGTTCCGTGCGAAAAGTTAAATCTTACCACGGTCATTCCGCTGTCCGCCATTTTTTTAAGAACCGGCAGGGAGCGCGCTGCCGGCCCCATTGTGCATATTATTCCTGTTTTTGGCACTATGTGCTCCTTAAAGAATTAACCTCCGCACGCGGAGGTTAATTAATTTGTTATAAATTTATTTTCGGAAGATGGCACAAAGCCTCGTCAACTTTTTCGGAAGGATAGTCGTAATCTTCCATTTTACCTGAAAGATAATTGTCGTAAGCGGTAAGGTCAAAATGTCCGTGCCCGGACAAATTAAAGAAAATAGTTTTGGATTTTCCTTCTTCTTTTGCTTTAAGCGCTTCGTCTATGGCTATTTTAACCGCGTGCGCGGACTCCGGCGCAGGCAGGATTCCTTCCGTGTTTGCAAAGGTTACTGCCGCGTCAAAGACGGCGCGCTGTTTCACTACTGCCGATTCGACAATTTTATGTTTTACCAAAGCCGATACCAAGGGAGACGCTCCGTGATAACGAAGTCCGCCGGCATGTATTCCGCCCGGCATAAAAGTGTGTCCGAGCGTGTACATTTTTAAAGCGGGCGTAAAACCGGAATTATCTCCGAAATCGTAAGCCAAAACGCCTTTTGAAAGTTTCGGGCAGGCTGAAGGCTCTGCGGCTATGGCTTTTAAATTTGGTTTTTTGCCCTGAAGTTTATCCATAACAAACGGAAACGCCGAGCCCGAGAAATTAGAGCCGCCTCCCAGACAGGCAATCACTGTATCGGGATAATTTCCCGCTATTTCCATCTGTTTTTTTGCTTCAAGCCCTATAATCGTCTGATGCAGGGCAACGTGATTTAAAACGCTGCCGAGCGAGTATTTTGTGTTTTTATGGTTTATAACGTCTTCAATTGCTTCCGATATTGCTATGCCCAAAGAACCTTCGCTGTTCGGATCTTCAGCCAGCACTTTTCTTCCTGCCTCGGTATGGTTTGAAGGACTTGCAAAAACCTGCGCTCCGTAAACCTGCATGAGCGATTTTCTGTAAGGCTTTTGCTCGAAAGATACCTTAACCATATATATTACGCATTCAATGCCGAACATTTCGCAAGCCATTGCAAGAGCAGAACCCCATTGCCCGGCTCCTGTTTCAGTCGCTATCCTTTTTGTGCCCTCAACTTTATTATAGAATGCCTGCGCTACCGCAGAGTTTGACTTATGGCTTCCTGAAGGGCTCACGCTTTCGTCTTTAAAATATATTTTTGCCGGAGTGTCGAGAAATTTTTCAAGACCGGCCGCTCTTACAAGCGGGGAAGGTCTCCATATTTTGTATATCTCGCGCACTTCCTCAGGGATATCTATAAATCTTTCCGTGCTTATTTCCTGTTCAACTATTGATTTCGGAAAAATCTGGCATAAATCTTCTTTTGTGGCAATTTTTCCGCTGCGCGCGTTAAAAGGCGGTTCAAGCGGTTCCGGAAGATCAGCCTGAATATTGTACCACTGCTTTGGCATATCATGTTCGCTGAGTATTATTTTTCTAAAATTTGACATTTTAATCCCCTTTTTAACGACAGTTAGGAAGTAGGAGGGAGGAGGGAGAAAGTAATGTGTTTTCGCTTTGCGAAAACTTACTAATTTGGTTTCGGCAAAGCCGAAACTCAATAACTCCTACCTTCTCCCTCCTCCTTCCTACCTCAAATATTGAATGGCATTATATAAATAACTTGCCAAAAAAGCAAATTACGCTTAAAAAAGCGAATATTGTAAAAAATCAAAAAATGATTGAAAATAAAATCATTATTGTTTTTTAAAGAATTATTGACATTTTTATCAAATTTTATTATAAATTAAATGCGTTTTGAAAATTTGGCAGCTAATAAGTTGCGGAGGTAAGATTCTGATGAAAAAGCCCGATGTCGTTAAGCAGGTATCAGATGTCTCAGGTTTAACTCAAGGCGATTCCAACCGGGCAATAAAAGCTTTGGTAAAAGTTATACAGGACAGTCTGAAAAACGGCGAAGTTATTTCCCTTTCAGGGCTTGGTTCTTTCCGAGCTAAATCCCGCAAAGCCAGACAGGGCAGAAACCCGAAAACAGGCGAAGTGATTCCTGTTCCGCCCGGAAAAAAGGTTTCGTTCAAGCCCACCACCACGCTCAGGAAAATAATACAATAGAGGCGGAAGATTAGAAGCTTAGAAGTTTAGAGGTTTAGCAACGGCAAAAAACAAAGTCTTTGCCAAACTTCCAAGCTTCCAAGCCATCCAAGCTTCCGATTTAATCATGATAAACATAGAACCTTCAAAAAAATTAGAGCAGCTGCCGCCATATCTTTTTACAAAAATCAACATTTTAAAAAATGAAGCTTATGCCAGAAATCTTGACGTTATAGACCTTGGCATGGGCAATCCCGATTTGCCGACGCCAAGCCACATTGTCGACAGGCTTTGCGATACGGTAAAACATCATTCAAGCACGCACAGATATCCTCAGGCAAAAGGAATGCCGAAATTCAGGCGCGCAATAACCGAGTGGATGGGCAGAAGATTCGGCGTAAGCCTTGACCCGGACAATGAAGTTCTCGGACTTATCGGTTCAAAAGAAGGAATAGCCCATCTTTGCATGGCATATTTGAATCCCGGCGATTATGTTTTGGTTTGCGACCCGGCCTATCCAGTGCATTTTAACGGCGTTGTTTTAGCCGGCGCGAAAATTCACTCGATGCCTTTGCTTGAAAAAAACGGTTTTCTGCCGGATTTCACAAAAATACCTGAAAAAACCGCGCAAAAAGCTAAGATAATGTTTTTAAATTATCCCAATAATCCTACGGCAGCGGTAGCAGAAGACAACGGTTTTTGGAAAGAAGCTATAAAGTTTTGCAAAAAGTATAATATTCTTTTGGTTTCGGATAATGCTTATTCCGAGCTGACTTTCGGCGATTATTGCGCCCCTTCAATTTTTGAATTTCCGGGAGCCAAAGACGTTGCTCTGGAATTTCATTCATTTTCAAAAACGTTTAATATGGCAGGCTGGAGGCTCGGCTGGGTATGCGGAGCAAAAAAGCTTATCCATCCTTTAGAAAAATTTAAATCGTTTTTAGATTACGGCGCGCCGACATTCATGCAGCTTGCGGGCGTTGCGGCGCTTAACGGTTCTCAGGACTGTATAAGAGAGCTGTCTGCCGTTTATGAAAGAAGAATGAAAAAAGTCGTGCACGGCCTTAACAAAATAGGCTGGAGCGTTCAAGAAACAAAAGCGACAATGTACGTTTGGGCCGGCCTTCCGGAATGTCTTAAAAAAATGGGTTCGTTAAAAGTTGCCGAAGATTTAATAAAAGAAACCGGCGTAGTCGTATCTCCGGGAGTCGGCTTTGGCAAACACGGCGAAGGATATATAAGAATGTCAATGGTAACCCACGACAAACGCTTCCACGACGCGCTGTTGAGAATAAATAAGTTTACGAAGAATGCAAAAGGGTGTAAATAAACCTATGAAACTAGGAAAAATTGTTATCAAAGACAGAATTTTCGCTTCAATAATAAAAAAATACGGCATAAAAAGGTTATACGTGTTTGGTTCTTCATTGAGATATGATTTTAACGAAGACAGCGATATTGACATATTAATTGAATTTCTAAAGCCGAAAGAAAAAAGTCTGTTTGACTTAATAGATTTGCGTTTGGAACTTGAAGAAATCACAGGCAGGAAAATAGATATAGTTGAAAAAGGCTCGGTAAAAAACCCGTATAAACTCAAAGAAATTAACTCCACGGCGAGGCTCATTTATGCAACTTGACGATAAATCATACATTTGGGATATGATTACCGCATCTAAGGATATAGTTGATTTTACGAAAGGTTTGACCTCAAAGGAATTTAACTCCGATAAAAAGACAAGATTTGCAGTTGAAAGGCAATTATTAGTTATTGGAGAAGCGTCAAAGTCTGTTTCTGATGTTGTTAAAGAGCGGTATTCGGAAATGCCTTGGAAAAAATTAAAAGAATTACGTAATATTATTGCGCACGAATACGGTGAATTTTTATCAGAACGCATATGAAATATTTCCAAAAGAGATATTCCGAAATTACTTTTAAATTTGAAAAGAATAAAGTTGTGAAATACGGCAAACGCTTCCACGACGCGCTTTTAAGAATAAATAAATTTACGAAGTGCGCTCAAAATAATCGGATTTAATTTTATAGCACATTTACAAAAAAACCGGTAAATTGGAATTGAAAAAAATCAAAACTTACCGGTTTTTTTCTTTTAGAAAATATACAAAAATAAAGTTGTTTTAAATTTTTGTTGCAAGCATATAGAAAATAATTATAAAATACCTACATTAGCACACAGACGTTTGGCATACCATAGTAATGACCGATTCTCAAGAATTCTTACTTTGAGATTACAAATTTATTTAACCGTACCGAATAACTTTAATCCTGACAACAAAAATGTTTGTTTTGCCCGGCAAAGTATCGGCTTGTTGATTTAAGCTCTGCAAAAGGAGGAAAAACACAAGAATTCACCGGAATTTAAAATAAATCCCGGATTAGTTTTTTATTGTGTATTCTTCCGATTTAAATTTTCTTACGTGAGCTATAAAGTAGAAGGGAGTAAGAAGCTGGGAAGATGAAAGACTGAGAAGCCGGGAAGAACTTTTGTTGTTAAGGCTATTGCCGTTGCTCAACTTCTCAGCATCCCAACTTCCCATCATCTGCAGTTAAAGGGAGGACACTATGAGCAACTTTGTACATGGTGCAGGGATCGGTCATGTTAGTGTTGTTTCGCGGGCACCTAATAAGCTCGATGCGTTTGTCGTCGGAATGGATGGTCGTGTCTACACGGCAGCGTGGCAAGAAGGAAGTGCCGAATGGAAAGGCTGGTGGCGTATTGACGGAATAGAGGCGGCTCCATGCGCGCCGGTTTGCGCCATCTCGCGTTCTGCCAACAAGCTGGACATCTTCGTGGTCGGTCTGGACGGACAAGTGTACGGCGCAGCATGGGAGACAGGAAATACCCCGTGGTACGGGTGGTGGCGGGTAGGCAATGGACTCAAAACAGTGCTGCACGCTCCGGTGAGCGCAGTTTCCCGCTCTGCAAACAAAATGGATCTTTTTGTGACCGGACTGAATGGATATGTCTACCAAACCTCGTGGCAGCCGGGAGATACCCAGTGGCGAGGATGGTTTCGAGTCAAAAACAATATTCAAGCGCCTCCGGGGGCACCCGTCAGCGCGGTTTCCCGATCGCAGGACAAAATTGACATCTTCACAGTAGGTCAGGATGGACGAGTGTACACTGCAGCGTGGCAGAATGGCAACACCCAGTGGGGAGGATGGTGGCATATCCCCGGATTTGACACCTTGCCGCGTACGCCGGTGGCAGCCGTCTGCCGGTCAAAGGACAAACTTGATATTTTTGCCGTTGGCAAGAACGGGCGCGTATACACCGCAGCATGGGAGAGAGGGGATACCCAGTGGCGGGGATGGTGGACGGTAGGCAGCATCAGCGCCCCGTTGCGCGCCACGGTGAGCGCAGTGTCCCGCTCTACTGACAAACTTGATATTTTTGTGTCCAGACTAGCGGGCGGCCGCACCTACACATCAGCATGGCAGCCGGGATCCCAATGGACAGCGTGGCGGGCAATTTGGAATATCTCGCCTGTGGCGTATACATCCGTAGGCGTTGTTTCACGCAACACAGATATAATCAATATCGTTGGAGCTGGTTCCAACGGCCGAGTATATACAGCAGCATGGCGAAGATCGGATCCCGTATGGAGAGAGCGGTATACCCTTGATGATATTGTCACCGGCATGACAAATCCGCGGGTAAATGAGTGGACTAAGGTTGGAGTCGCTTTCAAACAAGAAAACAATGAATACTCGGATGAAGCCCAAGGCGTGACGACTGATGGAGCGGCATGGTTCCTCTCCTCCAACAGCGGAGGCGAGAAAAAGAACAAGAGAACGATCAGTAAGTATAACCTCCAGGCAAACCGGCTCGGCAAAATAACCCTTCCGCAAAATCTATGGAACAAAAAAGTACACATAGGCGCTCCGGGATATTTTGATGGATGGATATATGTTCCGGTACAGCATCCTTATGGTGTATGGAAAGTAACGTCGAGCTTTTCCGCCCAGAGGCCGTTCCTTCCCATACAAGAAGTGAAAGGACCTGACTATGATCGTTTTCCATGGTGCGATGTGAATCCCTTTAACGGACGCCTTTATACGAGCGAAAACAGAGAAAGAAACAAAATCCTGTTCGCCTACGATCGTGAGACCTTGGAGCGTCGGCCGGAGGACGACATACAGCTTGGCAGCACGCCGATCCATTTCGATAGGATCCAGGGAGGAGTGTTTACCCTCCGCGGGAGGCTTATTATCAGCCGGTCAGGTCCAAACGGCATTTTCTGTTTCTCGGCAATCACAGGCCACTGTTTTGGAGGCAAGCACTTGGGCAATTTTGGTTCGTTCAGCTCGGAAGTAGAGGGAGTGACCGTTCGCCCGTGGAAATTCGGTAGTACGCCCGCAAATGTCCACGTCCTTGAGCTCGACAACGACAACAGTATACCGACATGGCTAGGGGGAGGAGGAGGTGATGACTGCTACCTTCACAGCTACAAGGTTCCTGACCCGGAACGGCTATAAAAAGAGATGAAGAGTGGATGAAGATACGGCAAAGACTCTAAAGCCGTTGCCGTATCTTAACTCTTCATTCCTCATTCCCCACTCTATATTTAAAAAAGGAGATGTTATAATAAAAAGTGTGGAGTTTGGAGTGTGGAGAGTGAAGTTAACGGCGAACGGCAAAGACAAAACAATCGGAGCTCCTCTGAGCTGCCAAGCTTCTGAACTTCCGAGCTGCCAAAAAGGAGAATATCATGGGAAAAATTGTTAACAAAGCAACAGCCGAAAAAGTAGGAAAAAACTTTTTGGAATCAGTTAAACCCGTTAGACCTGATTTAAAACAACGTGCTTTAAAATCAGATGTTCAAGTAAAGAAATTAGAATTAGTACATCAAGGCTCTTCGCTCAGAAAGTTTGCCAAAAGAAGTAAAACGCAGGCAAGAGCAAAACTGCTAACGCTTCAAAAAGACGAGGATCCTTGTTTTTACGTTTTTAACTCGTCCGGAAAAGAGTTTGTCATTGTAGCGGCAGACGAAAGCATGGAACCCATTATCGGCTATTCCGACGAAAGTAATTTTGACGAGACTAATATGCCTCCTGCCATGGTAGATTATCTTGAAGACATGCGTTTAAAAATACTGCAGATAAGAAAAAATAAAGCCGGCGCAAGCAAAAAAGTTACTTCCAGATGGGGAGAATTTAAAAAAGGCAATAAAAACAAAAACGAGGAAACGAAAGACTCAGACGGCAGCCCCGGGGGAGGCAGCGGAAGCGGCGCCAGCAGCAGTGTCAAGCCTTTAGTAAAAACAAAATGGCATCAGTGGCCGCTTTACAATAATCTTTGTCCGGCTGGCTGCCCCACGGGATGCGTTGCCACAGCGATGGCTCAAGTAATGAACTATAACGGATTTCCCAACACCGGAACCGGCAGTCACACGTCTTCAGAAGCCGAAAATGGAGTAAGGCCTACGGCAAATTTCGGTGAAACAACTTACAGGTGGGATTTGATGCCCCAAAGATTAACTTCGGACAGTACAACAGAAGAAATTGACGCCGTTGCCACATTGATGCGCCATTGCGGCATATCGGTAAATATGAACTATGCCCCCGGCGGAAGCGGAGCGGCTACCGCAGACGTTAAAGACGCGTTAAAAGATCATTTTAAATATGATTCAAATATAAAAATTTATGACAATACGCCCAATAGCAGTAATTGGACAAATCTATTAAAAACGGAAATCAGTAATAAAATGCCGGTTGTTTACAGAGGCGGTTCTCCCAACGGTGGTCATGCTTTTGTCTGTGACGGCTACGACAATAACGGATTATTTCATTTTAATTGGGGGTGGAACGGTTCCAGCGACGGATACTTTCTTTTAACGGATCTTCTCGGGTTCACTCAGGGCAACTTCTTTATTTACAATATTAAACCTAACGAAACAAGGTATTTCATGAATGTGTCAACCAGTCATAATACTGACGATGAACCAAATCCGATAATTTTTCCATATGGTGACGTTTCCGCCGTAAAAGGTTATACAAAGACTTTTGTAATCAGCGAAAGCGATAATTACACGTTTGAACATGTTACGGTTAACGGCGTAATCAAAAATACTACGCCTTACGGCAGTAAAAAGAAAATAGCGGTAGCTGCGGCTGCTAACGTAAAAATTGTCGCACAACTGCGGCATAAGAAAGATTTTGAATCAAACGGAATTATGTATCATCCCTTGTCGCCCGATTATAAAAAAGTCCAGGTTATGCCGCCGTCCGTTGCATACAGCGGGAATATAGTAATTCCGGATAGTATAAAAGATACCGGACAGGCAATGTATGATGCCATAGGAATAAAAGACAATGCTTTTTACAATCAAAAACAATTACTTAGCATTAGACTCGGTGAAGGAGTTAAGGATATAGGCAAATCCGCTTTTTCGGGATGTGCAAAATTAAAATTCGTAAGCATTAATGCCTCAAATATAGGCGATTCTGCGTTTGAAGGATGTACTTGTATTAAAAAAATAACATCTTATTCTGCCCAACCCCCTTCATGCGGAAAAGACGTATTTAAAGGGCTTTCGCTTAAAAATATAAAACTTTATGTTTATGAAAATTGCGTTTCAGCATACCGTTCCGCAAATGTATGGAAAGATTTTTATATTGTTCCTATGTCGAAACAATCAATGACATATTACGTTGCAACGCGTACTGACACAAACGGAGAACATGAAGTTCATAAATCTTATTGTACGCACAAATCCCCTGCTCCGTGGCGTTTAATAGATTTAGGAAAATTTAACAATACGGGAAAAGCAGTGCTGGCCGCTTTGGAGCATTACGGAAAAACAGACGGCTGCTATTACTGCTGCCGTGAAGAACATACAACATAAATTCTTTTTTTGATTTAAATCGAAAATTTGGGTATGATATACGCAGGCCGTGATATTTTGCGGCCTGCGTATTTATAATTTTTTGAGGGGTTTATGGAAAAGAAATGTATTAATGTAGGTCTTATAGGCTACGGAACTGTCGGCAAGGGCGTTGTAAAAATTCTTGAAGAAAATAAAAAAATCGCTTTAAGAAAAGTCGGAAAACCCATAAAAATTAAATCCATTTGCGATTTGAATCCCATAGACAGGCCGGAGCTTTATGTTAAAAATTTCAGAAGTATTATAAAAGATCCGGAAATAGATTTAATAGTTGAGCTTATCGGCGGATATGAGCCCGCAAGAACGATCATTATCGAATCATTGAAAGCCGGAAAAAACGTTGTTAGCGCAAATAAAGCCGTGCTCGCAAAATATTGGGACCAGATTTTTATTACGGCTCAGGAATGCCAAAAATCTATTTATTATGAAGCTTCTGTCGGCGGCGTTATTCCTGTTGTACAGGGTTTAAGCGAAGGAATGGCTTCCGAAGAGATATTTGAAATCAAGGGGATATTAAACGGCACGACAAATTTTATTTTAAGCGAGATGACAAAAAAAGGCGTTGACTATGAAAAAGCTCTTGAAGGCGCGCAGAAAGCCGGTTTTGCCGAAGCCGACCCTTCTTTTGACGTTAAAGGAATAGATACGGCGAATAAACTGGCGATACTTGCATCCCTTGCGTGGGGCGGCTGGATAAAAGTTAAAGATATAGCCGTAAAAGGCATTGCCGATTTGGATATAGACGACGTTTTGATATCAAAAGAGTTTGGCTATGACATAAAACTTATAGGTTTGGCGCATAAAACAAAAAATGGTATAGATTTGTCAGTACAGCCGTGCCTTGTAAACCACGGCCATGTTTTTGCGACCGTTGAAAATGAATACAATGCCGTTATGATTACCGGAAAAGATTCCGGCGATGTTTTATTTTACGGCAAAGGCGCTGGTCAGGGACCGGCGGCAAGCGCGGTAGTTTCGGACATAATAAATCTTTCGGAGTTTATAGTTACCAATACTGCCGGAATAGTGCCGGACGTTATTTATGATAAAAAAACAAAACTTAAAATTCTCCCTTCGGGAAAAAGCAAAGCTCCGTATTATCTGCGTTTCAGCGTTGCGGATAAACCTGGCGTTTTATCGAAAATTTCGGGAATATTGGGAAAATTCAGAGTATCTATCGCAAGCGTTTCGCAGCCGGATATGGACGATGACGGCATAACGCAGATTATAGTTACCACGCACGAAACCAGCCGCGAAAATCTTGAAAAAGCTTTAAAACAGATTGACGCGACAAGATCTATAGTAAAATCCAAAACAGTAAAAATTAAAATTGAAAAAGATGCGTAAAGGCATTGGCGCATAGCATAAAAAAACTCCTTTTATGAAATTGCATAAAGGAGTTTTTTATATAATTATCAAAATATTATTTAATTTTTTTTGTGCAGATGCTTCCGTCAGGCATTTCATAAACTATTCTGCCGTTCCTGTAAAAGACGTTCGGCAATCCAAGCCTGCGGTTTTGAGACGCCTCTGTTGTATGCTCCGGTTATATTATCAGCCAATTCATAAATGCTCGATTTCATTTTTTGTCATCTTCTTAAAGCTGTTAAAATTATTCGGTAATGTAATTGTTATTTTATTTTTTTCTCCGCGCGCTGCTTCAACAGCTTGTTCCGTATTGTAATATAAAAACCATTTATCAACAACCTTGCTGTATTTGCTCCAATTTGCAAGTCCTCTGTAAAATCTTCTGATAAACGTCTTGATCCGGGGAAAACCGGGCGAATTTTATAATTTTCTCGCTTTTTCTACTATTCCTCTTAAATTATGACAGTATTGTTGAATAATTACTGCTATTTAAAGACTTACCCTTACCCACAAGTCCATCTCATAGTCGTCAAGCAAATCAAATAAATGTTTCCAGCCAGGCCAAATAACAATCATGCATGGGTTTCTAAAACCCGCTGTTTGTCATCCCCGAAATCTGTTATCGTGAATCTGCCGTGAAACTTTATCGACGACAAAAAAACTGCAGATACCCACCCGATTAAGACATTCGAGTGCAGGCTGCCGTGGAATAGCGTCTTTTAACAACTCTCGGGCATGACAGACTTTTCTTCTATTTGCGTTAACTCTCTCCCTTGAGCCCTTACTTGTGGGTAAGGGTAAGATTTAACCTCATCTTCATCATCTTTTACAAAAGTATTGAGCATGCTGCTGCAATATGTATGCGCTTGCTCATAAAAATTAGCAATTTTATAAAGATCTTTTTTACCGGCCCCTCCATTAACTTTATCCCAATCTTTATATTTATTGTACTCTTCTTGTATTCTAAAGGACTGAGCCAAACGATTCCAACCTTTTATTGAATCTTGAGTATGCTTTTCAATAATTCTGTCATTTTAAATTTTATAGTCAGTGTACACGCAACAACGTATTGGAGAAATCGTATAATTTTTAGAAAGATTAATTTTATTTTTATATTTTTTTACATCCGCAAGAACTTTTAAAGCAGAAAGCCGCCTATTGCCTTCTTTTACTATATAATCTTTACCATCAGCAATTACCCAAAGAGCCTCATCATTTTCATAACCTTTGGAGTTAATTCTATAGATAAGTTCTTCTAAATTTTCAAAATTAAACATATAATGACTTCTTCTTCTGTTTTCATTTCTCCGACTGTCTTGTTATATCTCATATTACACAGATCTAATTTCAAATTATCGAATGGTATTTCTTTTAAAGTTTTTGGCATATGTCCTCCGATTCAAAAGCCCTAAGAAATTATTCGTTTCTTAGGGCTTTATATTTATTTCTTCTCTCCCGTTGTTTCGGGTGATTCACCCGAGCCTTCATCATCTTCTTTCACCACGCTGGCGATGGCGGCCACTTTGTCGCCGTCGTCAAGTTTGACGAGGCGCACGCCTTGGGTGTTTCGGCTTATTACCGAAATTTTGTCAACGTTCATTCTTATTGTTATGCCGTTTTGGGTCATTATCATTATTTCTTCGCCGGCGTTGGCGCGTTTTATGCCTATCACTTTGCCGTTTCTGTCTGTGGTCTGCATGTTTATTACGCCTTTGCCGCCGCGGTGCGTTAAGCGGTATTCGCCGATTTCGGTGCGTTTTCCGTAGCCGTTTTCGCTTACTGCCAGCACTATGTCTTCTTTGCACAACACTTCCATGCCTATAACCTCATCGTCTTTTCCTATTTCTATGCCTTTAACGCCCATGCCGGTTCTGCCTATGGCGCGGACTTCTTTTTCGTTGAAATGTATTGCCTGGCCGTTTTTGGCTGCTATCAGCACTTCCGGGCATTTGCCGATTGCTTTAACTTCGGCTAAAATGTCGCCGTCGTCAAGTTTTATGGCAACTATGCCGCCTTTGCGCGGGTTGGAAAATTCTTCAAGCGCAATTTTTTTGATTGTGCCGTTTCTTGTGCACATCAATAAATATTCGTCTTTTATTTCTTTAAGGTTAAGCGTTCTTATCGGTATTGCCGCCGTGATTTTTTCTTCCGGAGCAAGCTGCAGCAGGTTTACTATTGCTTTGCCTTTTGACGCTCTGCCGGCTTCGGGTATTTCGTAAACCCTGTTCCAGTACAGACGGCCGCGGCTTGTAAAGAACAGCAGATAAGAGTGCGAACTTGTTATGAAAAGATTTTCCACGAAATCTTCTTCTTTTGTTGTCATACCGGTAATTCCGCGGCCGCCTCTGTGCTGCGCTTTATAAGTGTCGAGCGGTATGCGTTTGATATAGCCGGCGTGCGACATTGTTACCGCTACTTCCTCTTCCTGAATCAAATCTTCAATGTTAAAGTCCGCTTCGGCTGCTTGAATTTGCGTTCTTCTTTTATCGCCATATTCTTTTTTGATCTCTTCAATTTCGGTTTTGATTAATGCCGCAACTTTTTTAGGATCTGCCAAAATAGAGCGCAGCCTTTCGATTGTTTTTATGATTTCAAGATATTCTTTGTCCAATTCTTCTCTTTCAAGACCTGTTAACTGGTGCAGGCGCATTTCCAAAATTGCTTCGGACTGGATTTTGGAAAGTTTGAACTTTGTCATCAGCTGTTCGCGCGCGTCATCTTTATCTTTAGCGCCTCTGATGATTTTTACTACCGCGTCAATATTATCAACCGCTATTTTTAAACCTTCCAAAATGTGCGCTCTTGCTTCGGCTTTTTGAAGTTCAAACTTTGTGCGGCGCACAATGACGATTTTTCTGTGCTCGATGTGATGCTCAAGCACTTCTTTTATGTTCATAACTTTTGGGCGGTTGTTTACAAGCGCAAGCATTATCACGCCGAAAGAAGACTGCAACGCGGTATGCTTATACAACTGGTTTAAAACAATCTGGGCGTTCGCGTCCCTTTTTATTTCTATGACTATCCTTATGTCATCGCGCGCGGATTCGTCGCGAAGGTCGGAAATGCCGTCGATTTTTTTATCTTTTACAAGCTCGGCTATGGAGATTATCAGGTTGGCTTTATTTACCTGATAAGGAATTTCATTGACGATAATGGTTTCGCGGCCGTTTTTGGCTTCTTCTATGTCAACTTTGGCCCGCATTTTTATGGAGCCTCTGCCTCTTTCAAAATAATCTTTTATGCCGCCTTTGCCGAGGATTATTGCGCCGGTAGGAAAGTCAGGGCCTTTTATGTATTTTGACATTTCCGATAACGGAAGTTCCGGATCGTCTATCAAAGCTGACACCGCGTCACAAACTTCAGCCAAATTATGAGTGGGAACGTTTGTCGCCATACCCACCGCGATACCCTGCGAGCCGTTAATCAAAAGCCCGGGAAGTTTTGCCGGAAGAATTACGGGCTCTTTTAACGAGCCGTCGTAATTGGGCATAAAATCAACGGTATTTTTATCTAAATCCGCAAGCATTTCATCGGCAATCGCGTCCATGCGCGCCTCGGTATAACGCATTGCCGCGGCAGAGTCGCCGTCTATGCTGCCGAAGTTTCCCTGACCGTCAACTAACGGATAGCGCAAAGACCACTCCTGCGCCATACGCACCATGGATTCATAAATCGCGCTGTCGCCGTGCGGATGGTATTTACCCATAACGTCACCGACTACCCTTGCGGATTTTTTATAGGCCGTGCCGTGCCTCATACCCATTTCTTTCATGGTATAAAGTATGCGCCTGTGAATGGGTTTTAATCCGTCGCGCACGTCCGGCAGCGCCCTTCCCACTATCACGCTCATCGCATAATCGATGTAAGACGTTTTCATTTCGTCTTCAATATTGCGCGGCATAATGTTTGCTATTTCAGCGGCTTCTTTAACTTCATTTTTTTCTTTTGCCATTTTACTTTCCTTTTATTATTTTATATTTTTTGGTTTTTACCACACAAACACTTTGAAAAATAAATGAAAAATTACTTTTCGCTTTCAAGCCGTTTAACTTGTCTGTCAAAATCGGAAATTATTTTTTGAGTCTTATTAAATTCATCATATTCAGCTTCGGCCTTAGCATCCGCTTGTTTTTTCGATATCCTGCCTTTATCATTTAAAATTTGATACTTTCTAAATGCCAAAAATTCATTTATGCTGGCAGCAAATTGCTTCATTGTAAAAGTATTTTCACGCTCAATTAAATCTTCAATGGGTATCTCTAAAAACCCTGTCTACGTCATGTCATTCCCGTGAAAACGGGAATCCATGTTTGCCATTGTCGTCGAGAAAAAAGCAACGTGGATTCCCGATTAAGGCACTCGGGAATTGACAAACGGGGTTTTTAGAGATCCCCGATTACGAACGCATTGCATTCGTAATTATCCTTTCACTTTTTTCTTTTTACCCTTTGGTTTCGGCAAAGGGGTATTTTTCTCTAAAATACGCGTGATGTCTTTTGCAAGCATTGCATTATCTATGTCTAAAATATAATGTTCTTTCGCACCTTTATACGGGAATCCTTTTGAGGAATTTTCCATTAAATCTTCTATGCAAGGCAGCATTTTGACAAATACCGCATTATCGCAAACAAGCAAAACGGGCTTATCATTAACGTAAATCATATATTCGCCGAACATTTTTCTGTGCCGGACATTCCCGACGCCTGCTATCTGCTCGCAAACATATTCAATAAAATCCTGCGTTGTTGCCATTAGATTTCCTTTATTTTGAATTACCGTAACAAGTTTTAAGCAGCTCTATAATAAAATTTTTATGTGCTTCCATATCATTTTTGGTTAAGTTTATTATATATCTTCCGTTACGATTATCATAGAAACCGTCAAAAGCGTTTATTTCTATTCTATCGTCAATTTCTTTTGTCTTTGCATTTCTTAAAATAAATCTTATATGATTTTTCTTTCTTGGCACAAAATAAACAAAATTATTTGCTCTGCCGTTTTCAGTGAGTCCGATGTAAGCTTTGTTGTATTTTAGAGCAAATTTATCAGAAATATTATCTCTTATTATTTTTAGTATTTCATCGGCGATAGCAACTGTTTCTTTAGAACCGCGCTGCTCCCAATAATTTCTGTCGGTTACTTCCGTTTCAGCATCGTCATCGTCTGTTCCTAATATCGCCTGATCCAGCACTTTTGTAAAAATTAAAGATATGGTATTGCCAATTTTAACGGCTTTCATCTGAATGGCAATAAGCGGAATGCTCCCATTGAATAAACTTATAACGTTTAGGAAGCGATTTGTAATATCTTCGGCTATAATAACCGCACAATGATCATATTGGGGATATCTTTTTCTTTCTATGTCCCAGTATTCTATTGTTCTTATTATATGGCTTTCATCCACTTCTCCAAGCTGTATTTCAACTTCGTATCTTTGCTGGGCATCCTCATCCTGCAACAATAAATCCAATCTGCCGGCGCGAGGCTGGTTTCTTTCTTTATCTTTTAAAATTAAATCTCCAAGCCCTAATATAGACGGATCTTTAGCTATAATTTCCTGAACCCATTTTTCATTGAATTCAGGATTATTTTTTAAACTGATAATTTCAGGTTTTATGAATTCTAAACCCATCTTTCCTCCTGCCAATTTACATTTTCAGCATTTTATCAAACAGCTTTCACTATCTACTTATCGGTTTCTGTTTGTTTGATGGTCTTCATTTTGCTTTTTTTCATTATTTGTCCTCAAACTTACAGACTTATATTTCCTTTTGCCTGATTTTTATCCCAAAATATCGCTTAAAGATTCTATCATATACAGAGGAACGGAATGTAAAACTCCGTCAAAACCAAGGTTTCGCAATGAAGTTCTGACTGCTTTTTTAGGATGATATTCTTCCATATACACTTTAAGCGATTTTGACTGCGTGCGCTTGCCGGATTTTACTTCTATCGGAATAATTTCAGACCGGTATTGCATAACAAAATCAATTTCCGCCGCGCCTTTGTCTCTGCCCCAATAAAAAAGCGGATTTTCGGACGCAGTTTTTAACGCCTGACACACGTATTGTTCCGTTAAAGCGCCGTAAAAGTCGTCAAAAATTTTCGGTTCATCAACGTAAAAAGAAGAAACCTCGATATTAGTTTTAGCGCATAATAACCCGACATCCAGCATAAATAATTTAAATGCCTCTCGCTCCTGATCGCGCATAAGAGGCAATTTCGGAGTCAGCGTACGCGCTATTTTATACACCAGCCCCGTGTTTATAAGCCAGTTCAACGCGTTTTCAAATTCGCTTGCGCGCCCGCCGGTTTTGACGTCTTTATAAACAAATTTTTTCTTTTCGCGCGCCAAATGAACCGCAATAGACTCCCAAAGAATGCGGACTTTTGCAATATCGCGCGGCTCTATGTGTTTTGCAAAATCGTCTTTATAGTTGCGTAAAATTTCATTTTGAATTTCTCTGACTTGCAAGAGATCGCCGGTTTGAACAAAAGCTTTTACGGCCGCAGGCATACCGCCTACATAAAAATAAGTTTTAAGCATATCGGTTAACAAACCGGATAAACTTTCTAAAAGAACTTTGTCTTTACCCCGTATTGTTTCAACCAAATTTTTGCGGCCGGACGCTTCTAAAAATTCATAAAAAGACATCGGATACACGGTCAAACTGTTGACCTGCCCCACGGGAAATTTCCCGCCTGCAACGCCTAAAAAGCTGCCTGCCGAGGCAATATGATATTGCGGAGCGTTTTCATTAAAGTATTTTAACGAATCTTTTGCCCGCTGGCATTCCTGCAGTTCGTCAAAAATTATCAATGTGTCGTCCGGAGTAATTTTTAAGCTGAAATGGCTTTCCAGCGCGCTGATTATGCGCGCCGTATCCAGATTTTGAGCAAAATAATCGGCAAGCCTCGGATTATCGTCAAAGTTCAAATAGACCGTATTTTTATATTCGGTTTTGCCAAATTCTTTAAGCAGCCACGTTTTCCCGACTTGACGCGCGCCCCAAAGAATCAACGGCTTTCGCTCTTGAGAGTTTTTCCAAGAAATAAGGCTTTTTATTATGTTTCTATTCATGCTTTCCTTATTAGGGTGTGTGGACACATATTACGCACCCTTCCATTCCCCATTCCTAACTTTTTTCACTCTTCTTATTATAACATCTCTAATGACATAAACATAATAGCATTATTTCAACCTTTAGTCAACCGACTTTACGTTGATATATCACACTTTTTCGGCTGACTTTGTGTAATAACCGCTATATTTTCATTTTTGTTCCGCGGCATTTGTGTCATCAATGTTGAAAATATTACATCCTCTGTTCTTGTAAATAGGTGAAAATTTAGAATTTGCCGTATCTATTTCTATGGACTGTCTAGGGTGTGTCGACACGAATTACGCACATGCGCTGCTAGGATTTTTGAGGAAATTTTGGTTTTTTTACGACAAAGATACACAGACGTATCTGCGAAGCAAAAAAAACAAATTTTACCAAAAAGGAGCGAAGTTCCGCAGTTGCCGCAGCCCGAAGGGTTTGGTCAAAACAAACCCAACTGCCGCGTTGCGGCTCCTATCAAGTCTATAATCCTATCTTTTTCAGAAGGCGTTGTTTTTTCATATTCTCTCTCTAACGCTATTTCATAATAATAATCATCCGCATTACAAAACTTGTTTAATCCCAGCTTCTTTAACAAACGAAACAAAAACTCTCTTTTTAATCCGTGGCTTTCATCGGGCGTCATTAAATACGCCAAAAATGAGCTTGT
>Ga0099364_10004478_pt1 | contig 21161 bp, 17 predicted proteins | sample TergutTh196P3_FD_73070 | JGI IMG/M metagenome (GOLD analysis project Ga0099364, IMG submission 73070) | Microcerotermes parvus P3 segment gut microbial communities from Pointe-Noire, Republic of the Congo - Th196 P3 | ecosystem: Host-associated > Arthropoda: Insects > Digestive system > Gut ... | reverse complement strand
TTAAACCATATAAGATATAAAGAATGAACAAATGAAATGACCCACGACAGGATGCGGGAAACGATTGTCTTCTTGTTATACTTTTTCGTTTTGATCACTTTCAAATCAGGATGTGGCGTCGTCGGACGGATATTCACTTCCCCTGTCTGCAATGCAACCAGATCGTACTTACAACAATCCATAAACGCATTACAAATATCAAGCATCAAATACCCGGAACTCTGATTAATAAACAGTATATTTCGCTTTTTTTGTAACATGTTTCTTCTTATTTCAAAACAATCGAAACCAAAATAAAATTAAAATCGGCAGAAATCCCGCATCCCGTCAGGGATGCATCGCTCGGTAGAAAAATGCCGATTACCCATTCCTTGCATGCCGTAGGTATGCGACCTAGATATGGTTGCATACCTACGGCATGCGGATGGTTCTTGTGAAATGCTTTTCTACCGAGCGTAACATCCCTAACGGGATGTTCTACATATCCACAGGATGTTCTACAAAACCAAGGGAAGTTGGACAAATCCAGGAAAATCAGACAGATAATGAATCATATAACGAAACATACTCGTTATAACGTTCTTTTTTATTGTATAATTCAAGGGCGCGTTGTCGGCACTTTGCCGAGTAATGGGCGATGCCAAATGTCTTAATTGTTTCTATTGCCTGTTTAATTCCCTGGATATCTCCTTTCTCAATCACAAAACCCGTATCTTCTGAAACGACCTCAGGGCTACCGCCTGTATGATAGGTTATCACAGGCGTTCCACAAGCTAAAGCCTCTAAATTAGTAGTAGGGTAATTATCAGCCCAGGTTGGGTTCACATAAGCGTCGGCTACTGAATAAAGTTGTACGAGTTCGCGGATATTTTCTGTCCGCTGAATACCAATAATATTGTTCGGCAGATTTTTTATTTTTTCCTTTTTCAGACCGACTAACACAATGATATAAGAATCATCCATCCATTGACTTAATTGCAAAAAATCATCCAATCCTTTCCTCCTATTCCAAATATTGGCAACTCCCAGAACAATAAATTTGTTTTCAGGGATGCCATATTCCTGCAAAATCCGCGCGGAAGACGTCGGTTGAAAAACACTCAAATCCAATCCCGTATTGATGACTACTTTTTTCTTATCCTTTAGAAAAGAATCGCTTACAATATTAGCCAACCACACAGAATTAGTGACAATCGTTAAATTATTACAGGCAGAAAACACGCGCTTTTTTGTGTCATAATTACTTCGTGAATTGTCTAAAAATAGACTTTTCGGATATGCCTTAGTGCTGGAACAGGAATGACAGGCAGTCTGCCACTTCGTGCATCCAACCATATCAAAATAAGAACAGTGACCGGTCATAGCCCAACAATCATATAATGTCCAGACAATAGGAACCTGGATACGATCCAAATAAGTCATCAAAATCTCATAATTGATGTAATAACCGTGTAGATTGTGAATATGAACGACATCCGGCTTTAACCGTTCTATTTGTTGAATAAATTTTTTGGTCGCTTGTTTTGAGGCTAAGCCATGTTTGTCCCATAAACGGCTGTATAATCCGTGAATGACGATATCCATCCAGTTCCCAATCCGTATCAAGTGTGACCGGCTGCCATTGTTCGTCCGCCCATACGCAATATAACTCTCATATCCGGCTTCAATTGCAGTATTGGCAATTTCCTCTGTAAATCTTCCGGTACTACCGGTATTCACAGTCACATTAATCTGAAGGATTTTTTTCATTTTTTTCTGTCAGTAATTGATAAAACTGTTCACAGATTATATCCGTATCAAATTTTTTGATACTTTGTTTGGCATAATGACCCATTTGTTCTCTTTCATCTTCGTGCGTAATAAGATATTGAAGTTTTTCACCGAAAATCCAGTCATCAAATACAGGGATCAGAAAGCCGTTTTTATCGTTTTCAATCATGTCTCGCGGACCGGCTACACAATTATAGGCAACCACAGGAAGACCGGCAGACATGGCTTCGCCGATAACATTCGGAAAACCTTCGCTACTTGAAGTTAGCGCAAATATTTTACTTCGTAACAGATAAGTGTCAATATCTTGCCGATAACCTTCCAACAAGACTTTGTCTTCCAAACCTAATGCTCGTATCTGCTCTTTCAATTGAGATAAATGGGATTGTTTGTTATCATCTCCACCAATGATTACCAATTTCCAGGATGAAACATTCAGCTTAGCAAATATGGAAATAAGTCTATCGAAATTTTTCGTATCAATCAATCTACCTACTGAAACGATGATATTTTCCCGCGCGACTGCCTTGTTTGCTTGGATAGCGCGAATAGGATTACCGATAACAACCACATTCCTGTATGCGTATCTATTTAACGTAATGGCTTTTGCCTGCTCAGTCTGACAAATTATCCCTGCCGCTTTTTTATATAGATGTTTTCTTAATAAGTCATGTACCAGACCTAATTTTTTATTCGGCTGACATCTGTCTGAAACGAAGACCTGATATTTTAATCCGAGTAATGATAACAAAACAAAACTATTCCAATATTCCCCAAACGACAGTACAACGTCAGGGTTTAGAGTTTTAATTTCCGTTCTTAACCAGCGCATCGTTCGCAGGGTATATATGGTTCGTTGAGAATTTCTAAACCTAAAATAAGGTGCATGCAGATGAATTGTTTTATTTATTTCGTAAAAAATCTCTTTTCTTATCCCGTATAAAATCAAATGAACCTCCACATTTTCTCGCATGACAAAGTTGTTTGCCAACTCTGTCATTACCCTTTCCATCCCACCCGCCTTCAACGAGTGGACTACGCAACATATTTTAATGGATTTCGTCATTTATCGCCTGTTTTCATGCCATAAACCGACATTTTCCTTAACAATCCTTGCCGGCGTTCCAGCTATTACGCAATTTTCCGTTTCAACACTTTTATTTACCGTAGCATTTGCGCCTATCATCACATTATTGGCTATCGTAATATCTCCAAAAATAATAGCCCCAGTACCTATGTATACATTATCCCCCAAGATAGGCCCCTTTGACGACCCTGCAGAAGCGGAAACACTGACACCGACATGAATCCGGCAGTTTTTCCCAATTTTTGAAGAAGAATGTATCAAAACAGGACCATAGTGAGCAATGGATAACCCAGGTCCACATACATTTTTTGGAATCAAAAATCCTAATTTTATGGATAATTTCCTGTATTTATAGTATGCGAACAATGTAAGTATACGCCCAAAAATACCATGTTTGACATTATTGGCATATTCATATCTCCGCAAAGCCTTTTGAAATCTCCAAACCAAATCGGGGAAAAAGAACTCCCTCCATTTATTCGGCTTCCATTTACCAAAGTAAAACTTGCGGTCTTCTTCAATATAATATTGATAGTCACTTTTCGATTGTATCATAGCTTTTCATTTAAACCATTTATTTGCCCATGTATGAAACATCAGTAATTTCCATAAAATCACTTTATCATGTAATTTGTCGTTCATATACAGTTCTTTTACAAATGACACATATTCTTGATTAAAAATACCGACATCGTTTACGATTTTTTGAGTTAGACAATCGTTTAGATAATCTTTTAAATCACTCCGCAACCACTTGTAAATAGGAATTACAAAACCCGTTTTTGGTCTGTTCATTATGGTCTCTGGCAGGTAATTGTGAACAATATCCTTTAAAATGATTTTTGTATTGTTTTTGTTTATCTTGTAGTCGTTAGGTAATTTTGCTACAAATTCTACGATGCGATGATCAAGAAACGGTTCTCTGCTTTCTAATGAAACAGACTGTGTCGCTCTGTCTACTTTTGTCAATACATCATTGTGTAGAAGCATATAATAATCCATAGACATGGCAAATGACAGATAATCATTTTCATCCGTTTCATTTGTATCGAAAACAAATCGTTGCAGTTTAAAATCCGAATCAGAATACATGTTTTTTTTATAAAAGACTGATGAATTGTTGGCGGCGCCAAAAAACATTCTCTCTCTTTTCTGCTTGTCCTGCGCTTTGAAAACATCCTCTAATATATTGAATCCCCGTTTTATTTTCTGATACCTGTCAGGATAGATATGTTGTAAGGATTTAAATAAATAAGCAATCGTTGGATGAGCAAACGATGGAATTTTTTTAATCGTAGATATGTTTTTAACATATTTTCGATAGGTCTCATAACCGGCAAATATTTCATCGCCACCATCTGCCGAAATCGCAACACGCACGTCTTTTCGTGCAATCTTGCTAACTAACATGGTTGGAATGGCCGAACTGTCGGCAAAAGGCTCATCAAAATAAAAGGGTAAATCCATGATAATCTCTTTGGCGTCTTTTTCCGTGCAGTAGTATTCGGTATGGTCAGTTCCCAAATGTTTTGCAATCTTGGACGCATAAGGCGCTTCATTGTTCCCTATATGAAACCCTATCGTAAAGGTTTTTAATTTATTTGTCATATCCTTTTGCAGGATCGAAGCCACAGCCGACGAATCAAAACCGCCGCTCAAAAATAAACCGATAGGCACATCGTCAGTAATCCTGTAAAAAAAGGCCGATTTTAATAGCTTCTCCACTTCGACTTTGGCGTCTTCATAGTCAATCAATAGTTTAGGTTTAGCGTAACATTCAAATACCGACCAGTATTTTTGCAATTCAATCCGGTGATTCTTCATGTTGTATACTAAGTAATGGCCGGCGTCCAATTTATAACTGTTTTCAAATATACAATTAGGAGCCGGGACATTGCCGAATTTCATATACAAATCGACGGATTGCAGATTGATTTGTTTGTGAAATCCCGGATGACAATGAAATGATTTTAATTCAGAAGAGAAAATGAAATGCTCGCTATCGAAGTAATAAAAAAGCGGCCGGACCCCTGCCCTGTCTCTGAAAATATAGATAACGCCTTCTGCGCTATCTACTATCACAAAAACAAACATACCGATAAAACGATGGACACATGCGCATCCCCACTCTTGAAATGAATGGAGGATGACCTCTTCTTCTTCGTTTGAAACAAAGGTATGTCCCAATGCTATTAATTCTTTTCTAATTTCTACATAATTGTAGATTCTACCATCTAAAACGACCGTCAATTTGTTCAAATTCATTAGTTGGGTATCGGTCACAGAATCATCTGTAATGGATAGTTTGTTGTACCCCAATGCAATCGTTTTGTCTCCAAGATGAATGATTTGGCTGACACGGCAGTCTGGTCCTCTGTGCCGTTGCTCAAGTAACATCTTGTCAATAATTTTAGCGTGTTCGTCAGTACGACGTCCCACATAACCACAAATACTGCTCATAATATATTTTTGTTTGATTGTTTGTTTAACATCATAAACCCTAATTGGTCGCTTGTCATAAATTCGGCGTCCGGCCATTTTTCTAAAATATGATGGAGCAGCGTAGACAAAGATTTTAAATTTTTGTCTCTATTGCTGATGTCCAAAGCGCCGATAAAGTTTAACCTGTGCGCAGAAATAATCGCCGGTTTTTTCCACCGGAAAGCAATTTTTATTCTGTGCATGCAGTCGTCCACATAATCTGTGTTAGGATACTGGGATGGCTCAAAAAAGCAGTTCCGTACTAAGTAATACTGTCCGTTTTTGTTTCTTTCGCCACTAAAATGGAATTGTCCTTTTTTGTTCTTTTGTTCTGTCAGATAGGTCGGGTAGGATTGAAAAAAACTGCCTTGAATAAATTTGACGCCTTCGTCTAAATAGCATTTTTCAACAAAATCATCCCACACATAACAGGGAGAAATGGCAGAAGCAGAACGATATCCAAATAAATTCTCAAAAATCTGCAAGCCTTCGGTGATAGAATTTTTAATAAATTGCTGTTCCGATTTGTCCTGATAATCGTATGCCGCTAAAACACTCACCCGATTGTCGTCCGAAATATTCATCAACTGAGTAAATACGGTTTCATAAAAAGCTTCCCTTGCGCCGTTTACATTTTTTCGCAACAAATTCAACCATAACCGAACATTTAAGTGTTCCCTACCATGGAACTGAGGATGAAAAACGTTGCCGTCTATCCCTTGTTTCCATACAATAAACGGGTCGGCTTGCGGGTAATAGTTTTTCAGGGTCTCAGTAATCAATTCATAATGATAGGTAGAAAATTCGGAAGATTTGATTTTCTCGTAATCAGGATTTGCCGTCACCGTATTGGCTGTAATGACCGCTGGATGATTGTTGTGATCGTGTACCGAATTTAATACCTCGAATAAATTCTCCAAATCAGATTGGGATGCGATGGTGTCGTACTTGTCATAACCAAATTCTAAATTGAATTTGAGTCGTTGATTAATTAACCTGTTCAACGTTTCGATGGAAGGCATTCGGATACTGCCCCAATCATCGCTTTCGATTATAATAATCTTACGGTTTGAATGCCATCCTAATGTGTTAATTATGTTATGGCCTAAGAAATGCTTGATGTGATTAATCATACTTGCTTTGTGTTAATTCTATAAATTTTTTTACTGCATTATTTATATTATATTCTTCGATATTGCTTACAAAATATTGCCGAGAATAATCTCTATGCAAAAATCTGTCTAACTTTTCCGTTTCAAAATCCTGAGAATAAAGCGACAGAATCGGCCTACGGGCAAGCGAATACTCTATTAATTTACTCGCTCGCTGGACAGTCGTGCCGTATTCTAAATTTAATAAAAAATCCGCTCTGCTCAACTCATACAATAACTCGCTGCGAGGAAGCAAATCGTTTATTATCAATTTTTCCCCCATTAGTGGAATATATTTTTCAAACAAATAAGTCTGTTTCGTATATACAACAAAACGAAAGTCCAGATCAATGGAAGAAAGATATTTTAAAACAGGGCGGGGGTCTCTTTCTCCCGGAATAAACGAGCCGGCATATAAAAAAGTAACGATTTCGTTCGGCTCATAACGGTCGGTTATTTTTATATCGTCGAAATTAAAAGCCTGGGGTATCACTTTAATCTTATATTGAAACGCTGCATAGTAGCCTTCCTTTGCCGCCTCAAGCGGAACGGTTATATAATCTGCTAACTTGCAGAAAGATTTTTCAAAGCAAGCAAAATAAAACGCCGGTTTAAAAGAACTCGTCTTGCAACCCATATAGGGGTCTCCGCAATCAGCTACCCAAGTTTTAGAGATATTCATGCCTTTTTTAATACATCGCGCAATTCCCCAGTGTATCGGGTGCGGATAGGCGATGGAGACCAAGAGATCATATCCGCTTTCTTGCCGTAGAATTTTCGGCATCTTCAGATACCATTGAATAGTTGGATATTCCAGGAATTGAATGGAAATCCGTCTTGCGGTCCTGCGCATCAAATACATCAAACCGCTGCCGTTCATATTAAAATCTTTCCACGTTATCTCTTTACACTGACAAATTTGTAGTGATGTGTAGCATTTTTCCAATTCTCGATAATCATATTGAGCGTCAGGAATAATGACTTTTACCTCATGACCCTGACGGGCAAACTCTTTAGCTAACTCCGTAGTCCGAAACGACCGGGGAGAATTGCGGGGATAAAACGACCCTGATACAATTAATATTCTCATTTCTTCAAAACACAGTTTTAATAAAATTTATTATCGGTAGATTATCATCTACAAACAAGGCAATCAAAGGATTGAAAAACAAACTAACTCCATAAAAGTCACAACCGATGCGCAACATCACAATGCTGGGAAAAAGTAAAAGAACCGGAGCTAATTTGAATAGAAACGACAGGATTTTTATTTGCAATTTGCTATGCTTGAAAGAAATATAAAAGAATATGATTGCTGCAAAAGCAAATATTTGAGAAAGCACGATAAAACGTCTGCCCGATGGGACTAATGAAAAAATATTGGAGAAGGCAGAAATAAATAATGCAAAACACACCATATTTAAAAGTCCCTGCTTGTTTTTAATAATTCTTTTGCCCCAGATACAGGATACAACTAATAAAATTCCAATGACCCAACGTACAAGCATTTTTGAACCCTCCACATAAAAGTTTAAATTGCTTCTCACATCCATAAGAGATTGAGCATATTCTTCATTTGTATAAGAATCAACCCTGGAAGTTAAAAAAGAAGGGGTATACAATGTTAAAAATAATCTGACTTGTTCAAGGTTTACCTCTCTGATAAATAAAGAGATGATAAAAAAAATCACGAAAAAATTAATTGATTTGGGAATAAATGGAAACAAAAACAAAATAGCCAAGGGCAATATAAAGGAGAAATGAATAAAAAGAGCAGCTACGCACCACGCCAATTTTGACTTATCTGCATTGTATAAATAGGGTAACGCACCATATACAAATACTTGAAGCGCTGTCCACATGCGAACGGCGTTAATTTCCCAAACCGGGCATATCAACATATAAAAAAGCATGAACAATATCAATGAAATGCCAATATTTTTCGGATATTTCTCCAATACAAACCAGATATTTCTGGATAAAAAGAAACCGAAAACAGCGGCAAACAGGATAAATAACCAGCGGGGATTACCTGTTACAATAGATAACAAATAGGTGACGGCAGGTTGATAAATATCTATAAACTGTTCTTCTTCGTAAAATGAAGCAGTGAAATTTTCCAATGTAACGGGTTGTTGATGAAGCGCTACTAATCGCTCGGCATAGCGATATCCGTCGGCTTCTTTACTTTCTTCCGGAAAATATATGTGAATCAAACCCAGAAAAATACAAAATATCCAAAACAAATTCTTAGCCTGAGGCAGCCTAAAATGTTTAAAACATAAAAAAAGCGCCCATAAGGGATATATTAAAGCAGTAAGATATACCCCCTTCGCATGTCTCGACCGGTTAATCTTCTCCATTACGAAGGGTCTCTTGAATTAATAATAGCGTTGATACGCAATCTACATGAAAATATCGAAGTTTCATGTTTTTGGGATAGACAGATAAATACTTCCTGACAATATCAGGTGCAGAAAAAGCGGTAAGGTAATCTAATATCGTATCTTGTTGGTCGGAGTATACCAAGTGTAGACCTGAAGGATCATAATACTGGCTTTTACAATAACCAATAGCTCGAAGTATTCTCTTCAGGCGTAAGGAAATAGATTCAGCAATTCTGGTTTTATACGGTTTTTTAGCTTTTAAATAGCTTGCAAAAGGAATAAGCCGCAACGAATCAACCAAAAGCCGGTCTTGTTCCATTGCAAAAGACAGGTTTCTGCCATATCTGTAATTAAATCCGATTTCCTTCCAATAATTTATTACTTCATTGTCCCATGCAGGAATACGCCATTCAAAACCGAAATATTCATACACTCTAACGCTATTGACGATAAATTTTGCCTGTCGCTCCTGCCAATTAAAACTTTCGGGAATTTGATTCGCATGGACAGGATAATTTTCTACGATAGAAATAATATGTTTAATAAGTTCAGTGCTCTTTTGTACGTACCCGAACCCTTGAAAATGCTTCTTTATGTAAGGTATGGTAGAATGGATCGTATCGCAACAGTCAACTTTAATTTCAAGATGACTTCCGGTAAGGAAATCATGGGCATGTCCGGGAACAAAGATATCTCCCGATTCAACGATTCCCATCTTTTTTAACATATAAGTAGCCATAAAATCCTGAAGATGCGGCACTGATGTCCCGTTAAAAGCATATTTCCTGTAACCTTCTATTTCTTTACTTTGTTGTACTTCAGCAACAAGACTGGCTGTGTACTCGATAAAATACCAATCATAACCCAATGCTTTCGCTACCGCTTCGCTGATGATTGTTTCCTGATTCCGTAGACCGTAGGTATAACAAATCACGTTTTTTACGCCGGCCTTATATAAATAGTTGACTATTAGACGAGAATCATGTCCGCCACTTAACGGTATGACCCAGTTGCGTACGTTAGCGGCGCTCTGAATCATCCTTTGTATGACACGGGAAAACAGGGCGTCAAATTTGGTGGCTTCCCGGTACAAATTTCGCGGCTTATCTTTTTCCATATTGGGTACCCACAGAAAGTAGTGATGACGAACAAACTGTTTATCAATAATTTCTACAAACTCCCCGCCTTGTACGGAATAAACGTCACGATAGATTGTATAAGGACCAAAGATGTAATTTGAACATATATATTGTTCAATCACTTCTTCATTGACGTCGAACTTAATTTTTGGATGTCTTTGATGAAAAATCGCTATGTCGTCGGTCACATAAGTGCAGTTATCCTGTTGAAAATACAAAACAGGAAAACATCTCAATTTATCTACGCACAAAACAGTTGCCTCATCAGAATGGATGATAACCGAAAAATTACCGTTCAAACGAAGCAGGAATTTTTTAAAAGTCTCTGTATCTGCAGCTCTGTATATTTCTATCAATTCTAACAATTGTACGGTATCGTAAACGACGCTTTCAAACTCTGCCCAACCAATGACATATAAATCGGCGCAGGATGTATTCTTGCTCTTCCATTGAGGGCGAAACAGATGTAGAGATGACTTCATTTTTTAAGTAAATTTGAAACGGATTCTAAATAATTAATTTTCAAGATTTTGCCTGTTGCGATTAATAACGCACAAAACATACATCCGCAGATAATCAGACTGATTTTATAGTCTAAACTGTTAAAGAAAGAATTTCTAAACAAATAAACAATAGACAATAAGACAGAAGAATGTATACTGAGGACAAGCGCATTTTTAATGATCGGCTTAATGAGTTTGACATGTAAAAAGTAATTTAAATAGAAGTAAACAAAACACATCATTAATAATTGAGTAACGCTCGCAGCGGCTGCAATATAGGCCGGATGCAAATGATGATAAACAATCAAAGCGTCTACTATCCAAATAAAGAGGGCCGCCGATAAGTGCATGTAAAAATAAACTCTTGACTTGCCGAAAGCTAACAGGATCGCCAGATAGGGCAATATTTCACAAACATCTTTTATTAAAGATATCTGAAAATAAGTTTTGGACACTGCATACTGACTTCCATATATGAATGTCATTATATCCCTTGCGAAAAACAAGCAAAAAAAAATGAGCGGCAATAGTATAATGGACATTTTATACACTGCATTCTTGTATGTAATATATACCTGCTCCATATTTCCATCAAAATTGGCCTTGGAAAAAAGAGGCATTAATACGCTTTTTACCGACCCTGCTATCATGCCTACAAATGGCACAGGAATAAAACCGTTGGAAAATTCGGCAAATACTACCGTTCCATAATAACGGCTGATAAAAAATTGATTTGCCGAATGTAAAAAAAGAGCTACAATACTTGCGCCCATCAAGGGCATTGAATAGTTAAACACCATTTTATACATGTTCGGAACAAGCTCCGGCTTTATCGTGACGTATGGACGGTTCTTCATCCATAAGGAGAATATGAAAATGAGAAAAGAAGCGACCGTCCAACCGATAATTGCAGTCTTATAGGAACCTTTCAACAAAAAAACCGGCGCTACAACAGCTATAAAATTAAATAATTTGCAAATTATCAGATAGACAGACAGACTCTTTGTTTTTCTTAACGCAGTGTAAATACCTTCAACTCCCATAACAGGCAAGGTAAATAATGGCACTAACGAAAAAATTTTGAGACCTGAGGCTAATTCAGGATTATTTAAAATTTGAGCAATAAAAGTCGAACTAACATATAAAACGATAGAACAGGAAGCGCCTAACAAACCTAAAACGAGCGTAAATTTATTTACCAGCGTCTTGCCCTGCGCGTTGCTTAATCGGGGTATGAAATAAGCAAAAACACTTGGAAGTCCAGCTGCAAAAACAGTCTGTAATGTGGCAAAAACATACATTATCTGTTTATAGGTGCCATACTCCGTCTTGTCAAAGTAACGCGACAGGAAAGCCGCGCTGCCTAAAACCAATACAAGCGAACTGCCTTGACTGATAAAAAGCCATAACGCCTGATTAAAATTACTTGTAGGTGCCTGTTTCACAGAATTGTATTGTCATGGATTGACCCGGATGGATCACGATTTTTCCCTTTTCTTCTAACATGGAATAAGACGGCGAATAGAGGTATTTTTCTTTTAAAATGCTTTTTGCGCCGGATATGGTTACCGTAAGGTCGTTCAGGATAATGCTGTTGTTTTTACCATCAGTTAGCTCAATGTCTGAAAAATGTAAGGCCGATAACAGTTCCTGCGTACTGCCGGTAATTCGATCCTGTATTACAAACGAACTGTCATACAGATCAAACTGTCTTTCAACCGTTATATTTCCTTCAAGAAGCGCCCTGATTGTCATTGAGCTATCTGAAAAAAAGACAACCTTCACATCCATATCTACCTGTATTTCGAAATAAGCATCGTTTTTCTCGTTGATTTTGTCTATGTAGTAAAAATTATGAGACGGATAATCACGAAGACGTTTTCTAATTTCAAGATTAGACGTATAGACGCCTGTACCAGGATCCACAACTATCGGAATCCCTTGATAAGAAAGCGTAAAACTTCCTGCATCAAAATGCCTGTGTCCTCCTATTATACTTTTTGGGCAAAACACGGCTACATGGAAACGCCGGTTTTTAAGGAAATAAAAACCGCCGTCTACAAAAGAAACCGTTTTTTTAAAAGCGCGCGGTTGAATACCTAACTCCTTCAAATTGATCCTTTTCTCATGATTCATAAACACCGGCAACAAGAAGGAACGGTCTTTTTCTGTCTCAAAATCATATTCGAAAATTTGCTGACCCAATTCAAGTATAAATTGATGGTTTTGTTCTTGACCATAAGATAAGTTGATGAATCGCCCGCTGTCATTATCTCCTATTTGCGGGACATTCCCTTGACTATCCATATAAGCGGCAACAAATTCAAACATTCTAAATAACTTGTTATAAAAACTGTTTGAAAATTCTACGTTATTAGCTCTTCCTATCATGACAGAAATTGCAAAAAGCTCTAACACCAACCGATGATAGGCGATAGAATCTTCAAAAAGCGTTCCATCTTCATAAATTTGGTTTTCCATACAATACACTATACCGTCTAATGCCGTTTTTAACCATCGCCGACTTTGACGGGTATGTTTTAATGACAAAGCTAATAGAAACAGTCCGCTAAATTCGGTTATGTAATGGTTGTTGCCTTTTGCACCGTTTTTATTAGGGAATTGGATTATATATTGAGCATGTTTCAAAAGCGTTTTACTTAGTTTGCTAACAAATTCCGTGTCTTTCCAAAAAATATCGTTAAACATATTGACGGTTATAATCCAATTCGATGAGCGAATAGCCACATCCATCGTACAAATCCAATTAACGCCTATGAGAAAAGGATTCTTTTCGATCCAATCATACACCAAATTTTTAAATATGTTGTAATACTTTACATCATTGCTTTGATGATAACACAGTGCAAGGTCTATACCAAATTGAAAACGAGATAATTCCCACGGAAATTTAATGTCAATGCCTTGATTATAAATCTTATTTATCTTGATTTTATCAAATCTTTTCCTGTGAGGGTAAGAATAACCGGAATTGTAATCACAATGCCAGTCAATCGTATTGTAATCAATTTTTTTGCCAAAAATGACGATTTCAAATTCAGCTTTTTTTGATACTTTGGAAGGAGATATGCCACGTATAGCTGAGAGCGTTGGAGCTTCAGATTTACGCATCAGGAGCAGTTGATAAATAGACATCCTTTGCCGTATTTTTAACCTTATTCTTTCTATTAATTGCCTACTCATTGCTGACTATTTAGCGCTTCATAATACCATTGTACTGTTTCATTCAATCCTTGTTTCACTGAATAGACTGGAGAGTATCCTAACAAAGTCTTGGCCTTTTCGATACTTGCCAGGGAGTGGGGAATATCTCCCTTTCTTTCGGGGCCGTGGATGACTTCTACTTGTTGTATCTGATCGTCGTACTGCGATAAAATTATTTTCAAATATTCAACCAATTGATTTAATGTAATGTTCTCCCCATAAGCAATATTAAAAACGGTATTGAATGCCTGCGGGTTATCGGTCGTTAAAGCCAATAAATTGGCTTTAACGACGTTATCAATATAGGTAAAATCGCGGGAATACATACCATCCCCGTTGATAATCGGCGATTCATGCGCGATCAGTTGAAGGATAAACTTAGGAATGACGGCGGCATAAGCGCCGTTGGGGTCTTGACGTCGACCGAAAACATTGAAATACCTTAATCCGATACATTCCATACCGTATGTTTTGGCAAAGACATCCGCGTATAACTCATTGACATATTTGGTAATAGCATACGGTGAAAGCGGTTTGCCAATGACGTCTTCTACTTTAGGCAAAGCCGTCGAATCGCCGTAAGTAGAAGAGCTTGCGGCATATACAAAACGTTTTACACCTGCATCGCGCGCGGCAACCAGCATATTCAGAAATCCGGAAATATTCACGTCATTTGTTGTGATCGGGTCTTGTATCGAACGGGGTACAGAGCCTAAAGCGGCTTCATGCAAGACGTAGTCTATATTATCAACCGCCTCATGGCAAGTATCCAAACAACGAATATCGCCTTCTATCAGCTTAAAATCAGGATGCGACAGAAAATTCCGGATATTTTCTCTTTTCCCCGTAGAAAAATTATCTAAGCAGACCACCTGGTTGCCTTCTTGCAATAACGCTTCACATAGATTAGAGCCAATAAAACCGGCTCCCCCAGTCACTAATATCTTCATTTTATTCTTTTATTTAATTACATGCGGACGGGACGTCCGCGTACCCAGAAATTCGTCATTGGTAGCGTTTCGAGAAATCAACTTTCGCGGTCGTAATATTTTGAATAATACTTGTAAGACCCGTAACCGTCGCTATAGCCATTCCATTGGACGTCTTTGATGCCATTGACTACGACGCCTAAATTTGTAAGACGTTTGGTCAGAAACAGTTCGTTTATAAACTTGACCCGATTTTTAGGCGTAAATCCTTGACGTACTACATATAATGTAATATCGGCAAAACGGTCTAAAATCAAAGCATCGCTCATTAATCCGATAGGCGATGTATCAATAATAATATAATCATAGTATTCTTTCAATTGTTCGATTAATTGCGGTAAAGCATTGCCCAGCAACAATTCCTGTGGATTAGGCGCGAAATGTCCGCAAGTAATAAGATGCAAATTATCATACTGTTCGGTTGGTCGAATGATTTCTTCTAACGTAGACTGACCGGTCAAGTAGTTACATAAACCGACGTCATGATCCATATCGAACATGTTATCCAACCCAGATTTACGCAAGTCGAACCCCAGCATCACTGTTCTTTTTCCCATAGCAGCAAAAGCAGCGCCGATATTTGCCGACAGGAAAGACTTCCCTTCATTGCCTATACTGGATGTTATCAGGATCACTTTAATCCCTCCGTCGGCGCGCATAAATTGGATATTGGTGCGCAAAGTGCGTATCTGTTCGGCTTGTCGACTACGGATATTGCTGAAAATAACGATCTTATGCGCATTATTTAAGAGTGAAACCTCGCCAACAATAGGCGCTTTTAACGACTGTTCGAGTTCATCTTTGGACGAGACCGTCGTATTGAACAAGTCTCCAATCCACAAACCTAAAACAGGTAAAAATAATCCGATAAAACCAAACGTCAGCAGCAGGATACTTTTTCTTGGGCGCACCGGAAATGAAGAGCATCGCGCCTCGTCAATTATAATAATAGGGCTGTCGGCCATGGTAGCGGCATAATAAATGGCTGTTTCCTCGCGCTTCGATAATAAATAGACATACACCTGATTAACAATTTCCCGCTGGCGGGTCAAGTCTACCAATTTTCGGTCTTTTTGAGGTATCTTATTGATTTGCGATTCCATTCGGCGACCTTCGGCGCGTAAATTACGCTGGGTCATCTCAAGACTGCGACGCAATACGCCAATATTATCTATCAATTTTTCCTTTAACGATTTTATCTGGTCGTCAATGGCTCTTACTTTAAGGCTTCCGGGCTGTGTCGTAGATAGCAGTTTTATCCTTTCGGCTTCTGCATTCGTAAGCGCGGCTATCAACGACACTAATGTAGGGTCGTTCAACCCCAATGTTGCCGGAACAATACTGCTCGCATCGGAATGAACATATTGTTCGATTTGCTTCAATACTTCCAACTGTATCGTATTTTTGCTCAATTCCGCATCTGTTTTTTGAATATTTTCCAAGAAAATAGACGATTCGGCGCTGATATCGGTTATCCGCTCCTGCGTCCTGAAATGCTCTACATCGAACTCGGCTTTCGTTAAATCTTCCACTACCAACTCCAACCGTTCATCAATAAAATTAAGGGTTACCTCGGCAGATATGCTCTGGTCTTTATTCGCCTCTTTCCTGTAAACAACAATTAGTTGATTGATAATATCTTGCCCAAGTTGAGGAATAGACGAAAGCATAGATAAATTGACAATCGAAGTGTTTTTTATCAGCGATAATTGCAGACTGTTACGTAGTAATCGTACGACTTCTTCTTTCGGAATAAAATTCACCTGAACCGTATTATCTTTTTCCCACGCAAGCGGTAACGAATCGTTAGAAGCAGAAATCTGTATGATGCCAAATGATTCGGAAATTAACGCATTACGGGGATATTCTTTGTCGTCAAAAAAGACCTGATTATCCTGAAATGTTAATGAAAACGGGCGGGAAAACAATTCATCGGCAGGGGCGATAATTTCAATCTTTACCGGAAGCGTCCCACATATTTCTTGTGTTCTCCAACCGTCTAACATTGAATACTTTACTTGAAGATTTAAGTCGTCCACTACTTTTTCCATTAAGGTATATGAACGCAAAATCTCCATTTCGTTCTCAACTACCTTATTGCTGGACAACACATCCAATTCTTCCAACAGCGAATAATGACCTGCTTTTTTATTGTCTTTGATCAAGATGCTTGCAGATATTTGATATTGGGGCGAAAGCCTGAAGATATAGACGCATCCTAAGGATACTAATACCAAAAAAGAAATCAAAAACCATTTCCAATGAGCCAGATATTTTATAAAAAGTTTTTTAATATCTCCCCATACGTCTTCTGAGGTATCTATATCTACCTGATTTGATGCGAGCATTACTTCATTCATAATTATTTTACTATAAGATTTACAACCATAAGCAATACCGATAAGGAACTGACAAAAATTGGCGCTAATTGAAACGTGCGGTCGGAAGAAGTCAGCTTGCCCCGTGTCGGCTCTACATAGATCAGATCGCCCGAACGCAAGTAATAATAAGGCGACATGAACAGACTTCGATCAGTCAGGTCGATGCGGGCAAATCGTCGTCGCCCCTCCAATTCGCGGATAAGAAGCACATTGGTTCGATTGCCGTAAACAGTCAGGTCGCCCGCTAAAGCTAAAGCCTCCGGCAAAGTAATCTGATTGTTCGATATGACATACTGCGCCGGACGCGCCACCTCGCCCAGAATCGAGATGATATAATTGGCTATCGTCACAGATACGGTGGGCGACTTTATCAGAGGATCCAGTTCCTGCATTAATTTTATTTCTAATTCCTTGATCGTCAGTCCGGCTACGTGCAGTTGCCCTAATTGCGGAAACTGAATCATACCCGTCGTATCTACCGCAAAACCTTTGATAGGCTGCAATACGACAAAACCGCCAACCTGTGATTGCTGCGTAAAGACAGTCGGCAGCGGATTAAAAATTTCCCGATCGTCCCTATCCAATCCATTAACCGTGATAGATAAAATATCCCCCGGTTTGATCATCGGCTCATATTTCGGACTCTTTCTCATTAGTATCTCATCCATTTCACCGCTGATCGGCTGGAAATAGGTGATAGATTTTGTAGAAAGACACCCCGTGAACACAAAACAGCCTAATAGACTTATAATAAAGATGTTAGTAAAACTTTTCATGATGCTATTTATTTTAAATGTATGCTTCCCTTTCGTCATTCCCGCGCCCCCTTTTCGTCATTCCCGCGTAGGCGGGAATCCCCTAAAAAATCTCTACCCTCTAAAAACGCCAAAGCCACGTCACTCCCATTCTGGAACAACTAACATGCTCAATATCAATATAAATCGGCCACGATATTGAACAGTGCAAAGGTCTGACGAAAAAACGAACCTCATACGACGAGTGTTCCGAAAAAAGCGACACCCATTCCGCAACAGGCGACAACCGTTCCGAAAAAAGCGACAACCGTTCCGAAATGACTTTTTTCACTTCCTGCATTTGGAAATTTTTATTTTTTGAAATACATTTGCAGGCAGTATTCACCTTGAAAAAGACTCATAATATGAGCAGAGAACAACAGCGAGCAGAACTGCACCGCACAATATGGAAGATAGCCAACGACCTGCGCGGGTCGATTGACGGTTGGGAACACGACCCGAAAACATTGCCGAAATTAACGCGCGCATCGCCGAAACGGTAAAACGTCAAAACGAATTACACCGAGCAATAGATGAAATAATTAACAATTTAGAAGGAGGAAATGAATGATGCTGATAAACGACAATGCGTATTTTGAAATACTGAACAACATAAAAAAGCAAATTCACGATGCACAATACAGAGCCGTCCTGTGCGTGAATCAAGAACAAATTGTGCTGTTTTGGAATATCGGGAAAACGATTATAGCCAACACAAAATATGGAGCAAGATTTATCGATAATCTTGCAAAAGATATAAAAACAGAATTTCCAGACCTTAAAGGCTATTCGGTTAGAAATCTGAAATATATGAAGAAGTTTGCCGAGTTTTTTCACGACGAACAAAAAGTGCAATCACTGCTTGCACTTTTGAGTTGGACTCATAATCTGCGTATTATGGATACTGTAAAAACGCCAGAGCAGTACGAGTGGTATGCAAAACAAACCATAGAAAATGGGTGGTCTGTTCGTCTTTTAGAGTACCACATTGAAACCAAAGGATACGAAAGACAAGCATTGCCGCAAAGTAAAGCGAGTAATTACCAACGATTATTGCCGAGTCCGCAAAGCGACCTTGCGGTTGAGACCCTAAAAAGCGCTTATGTGTTCGACTTCATAGAAAAACGCAAAGGTATTATTGAACGGGAAATCGAAAATGAACTCGTGGCAAATATCGCTAAAACATTGCTCGAACTCGGCACAGGCTTTGCTTTTGTAGGCAATCAGTATCATTTAGAAATAAGCAATAAAGATTATTACATTGACTTGCTGTTTTACAACACAAAACTTCGCTCATATATCGTCGTAGAGTTAAAAAATACTGCGTTTAAGCCCGAATATGCCGGGAAACTCAATTTCTATCTTTCTGCCATTGACGATATACTCAAGCACCCGCAAGACAACCCAACCATTGGTATTATGCTCTGCAAAACAAGAGATAAACTCACGGCGGAATATGCACTGAAAGACATAAACAAACCGATAGGCGTGAGCGAATATCAATTGAGCGATTTTGTACCTGCCGAATATATCGACACGTTACCAAGCGCCGAAGATATTGAAAAGAGGGTAAAAGCAAGATTAGATATTAACGAATTGGAAAGAGGTAATAAATAAAACGAAACCCGACCGGCCAAAAAAACGGTGGATTTGCAGGAAATCGTTATCCGCTCTACTCTGTTTTTGTTAATTTACAGTATTCAGCCGGACTGAGCCGGTATGTTTTCCGGAAAAGTCGCTGAAATGTCCGGTAGGAGTTAAATCCACATTCAGAAGCTATGACCATAATAGAATAATCGGAACGGCTCTCAAGCATTTTTCTGGTTTCGTCTACCCGAAGTCCATTGATATATTCTATCGGTGATTTGCCCGAAACGACCTTTACAGCTTCATAGAGATATGTTTTATTCGTCGTCAGAGCCGTCGCAATCTTGATATAGTCCATATCCGGATTCGTGAAATTTTTGTCTTGTAGCAGATAAGCATGAAATCTACCGAATAATAGTTGCTGTTTCGTGTTTCCGCGTTCATATTTTTGTTCTACAGGCGAGGGATATTGCTGCCATAAATGATCCATCTGCTTGATGAGTTGATCTTTTTCTTTTATCTGGCGAAAGAGGGCGCGGTTTTTCTTCTGTTTAGTACGGTATAAATAAACCATCAACCCTAAAATCGTTAATACGAGCGCAAGAATAACGGAAATGAGTAGATGGACAAGCGCATCAATGTCTACCTGCCGGAGCAACAAGCTATCCGGCACGTAATATTTCGCCTGTGCAACAGCCGAGGCAGCTGCCAGCGAACACAAAATGAGAATCAATCTGTTCATAGACCGCAAAAGTACAAAAAAAACTTCAAAAAAACGCATTTTGAGGAAAAAAAAACGCTTTTTACCAAGATTTGCATTTTGTTATGTTGTACTTTTGCAAAAAAAAATTTTGATAATCACCTTAAAATAAATTATTATGGTTTACAAATTTAAAAAATTGGAATGTGCTCGTAATCGCTGTCGAATGACAAGGATTGCAGTGCGTTGTATGCTTCTACTGCTATTGCTTTTACCCGTTCGCTTGTCTTTCGCCGATGAGATGCCGCATCCGGCGCCAGAGATAAAAGAATCGGGGAAACGGCTTGAATTGGCGTCTAATAATGTACAGCAAAAAGTTAAATTTACCGGAAGGGTCGTTGATCCGGATGGTTTTCCCTTGCCGGGCGTTTCGATTCAAGTGAAAGGCCAGCCGGGCATAGGTACATCGACAGATGCAGAAGGGCAGTATTCGATAGAATGTCTTTCTACTGACGTATTAGTGTATTCTTACATCGGTTTTAAAGCCCTTGAAAAGGTTGCCGGCGACGTCGATAGGGTGACGATTACCCTTCAGGAAGATTTGGCTAAATTGGATGAAGTCATGGTGGTGGCTTTCGGCAAACAGAAAAAGGAAAGCGTTGTAAGTTCCATTACGGCCATTAGTCCTGGTGACCTGAAAATCCCTTCGAGCAATCTGACTGCGGCGTTTGCCGGGCGCATGTCGGGCGTTATTGCCTATCAGCGTTCCGGAGAACCCGGCTTGGACAATGCGGAATTTTTTATCCGCGGGATCACCTCATTCAGTGCCGGCGGAAAGAAAAACCCCTTGATCCTGATTGACGGCATTGAAATGAATACCAATGATCTGGAAAGAATCAACCCCGACAACATCACCTAGTTTTCGGTGATGAAAGACGCTAATGCTGCCGCTTTGTACGGTGCGCGG
>Ga0099364_10004477_pt1 | contig 21161 bp, 18 predicted proteins | sample TergutTh196P3_FD_73070 | JGI IMG/M metagenome (GOLD analysis project Ga0099364, IMG submission 73070) | Microcerotermes parvus P3 segment gut microbial communities from Pointe-Noire, Republic of the Congo - Th196 P3 | ecosystem: Host-associated > Arthropoda: Insects > Digestive system > Gut ... | reverse complement strand
AATTAAAAGACTAATTACTAATGCGGACAAGCCGCAGTTGACAGTTGAGAGTTGACAGTTGAGAGTTGTTGTGTCTGCTCCGCAGACGGATTTTATTTTCTTGTTTTTTGTTTGCGTTTTCAATCACTAAGTTACTAATTCCATCCTCTAGGAGGTTTATGATGTTCTTAAATATCTATCCTAAGCGTATACTTGGGTGTTTGCGTAATTTTGAGGTTACTGTCTGGACTTGGATATTTCCGTTGTTTTTGTCAACGCTATTCTACTTTGCGTTTGCAAATCTGGATGTCTCTCACCAGTTCCGGCAGATACCGCTCGGTGTCGTGGACAATGCCGCATACAGGCAGAATACCGCTTTTGCGGCTTCTCTTGAAGCAGTCTCCGGCGAGGGTGAAATGCGGATGTTCGAACTGAGGCTTCTGCCGGACAGTCAGGAAGCAGACGATATGCTTGAACTGGGCGATATAGATGGCTACATCATTGTCGAAAGCGCGCCCATGCTGGTTGTTACAGGCAGCGGTCTCAATCAGACCATCACAAAAAGCTTCCTAGATCGATATATCCAAACAGAAAGCCTTGTTGAAGAGTTTCTTACACGCGCTCACGAAACAGCCGCAACCGGTGCCGGTAGTAATTTGACAAGAGCCGGCACATCGCCCACAACGTCTTTATCAGCCGCAGCACCTATATCACCCGAGTCGCCTGTATCAGCCGCAGCACCCGTATCACCCGTATCGCCTGCCATCGATTACGCAGATACCTCGGGGATATACGCGGAGCTGGCAGAGTTGCTTACCCCTGTCAGTTACACACAGGAAGTATCGCTCACAAGCAGCAAACAGTCCGGAAGCGTAAGCTATTTCTTCGCGCTACTGGCGATGGTCTGTCTGTACGGCGGGTTTCAGGGAATGATATCAGTCGGGGAATTGCAGGCAAACCTCTCACCGCTGGGAGCAAGGAAGACCATGTCGCCCGCCGGACGGTTCCGAATGGTGACATATGACCTGCTCGGAGGGCTTACGATGCAATTTGTTTGCTTGACAACCGTGGTCGCGTATATCAGCTTTGTCCTAGGGGTCAGTTTCGGTTCTCAGTTGTGGCTGCTGCTGCTCACATGCCTTGTCGGGAGTCTGCTCGGGTTTTCTTTCGGAGCTATGATATCCGTGACCTCGAAGCTAAAGGAGCAAGCGAAGACAGCGATACTGATTGCAGTCAGCATGGTACTGAGTTTTCTGTCCGGTCTTATGATAGGCGGAATAAATTATATGGTAGCGCAAAATGTGCCCATCGTGGCATGGCTGAACCCTGCCGCCAGAATAGCTGATGCTTTCTACTGCCTGTACTACTACGACACCTATGAACGCTACTTCTTAAACATAGGAATCATTTTGGGGATGGCTGTCATTATGCTCGCGGTTACTTCTGTATTTCTAAGGAGGCAGAGATATGAAAGTATTTAGTGCTTGTTTGTTAATAATTAAAAGGCGGAGTTTGGCGTTTATTATTTATGTTTGGATATTTCTGGCTTTGTCCATAATAATGCCATTATTATCATCGGAGGAATACTCTACGGACTTTTCTGAATTAAAGCCGGATTTTACGATTATCAACCGAGACTTGGACTCACCCTTATCAGACGGTCTGGCTGAATATCTCAGTGGGCGCGGGAATCCGGTTGAGCTTGAGGACAACAAGGATGCGTTGCAGGATGCTACATTCTATCGCGCAAGCGACTACATCGCAATACTGCCGCAGGGATTCAGCGAAGCGTTTTGGAGCGGAAACCCGGTTGCGATAGAGGTCGTAACCACGCCGGATTCCGCAAGAGGCATATATGTAGATATGCTGGTGAACCAGTATCTGAACCAAGTCCGTATGACAGCCGCTATGAGCGGGTTTATAACAGCAGAAATAAAAACAGATACGACAGCAAGCGTAATAGCAGGTATGACTGCAAATGCGACAGCAGGCATGATATCAGACACAACAGGAGCTACGACAGCAGACATAACCGGGATAATGAACACGGTAGGCGAAGAAACTATAGTAAGCACCGCTTTAAGCGACTTATCCTCAGAGGTAACAGTAGAAGTAAAACGCTTTGGCGCGGGGGCTCCGGTGGATTTGGTCTTTCATCTCTATGCCAGATTTTTGTGTTACACTATCTTGGTGCTGATTATTCTAAGCACCGGCATTCTCACAACCTCTTTCCGCCGCCCTGATTTGAGGATGCGCAACCTATGCTCACCTATGAAGCCTCAGTCAATGAGCGGGCAGCAAATCCTATGCGGCGTGATATTCAGCTTTGCCGCTTGGCTGCTGCTGACTGCGGTCGGGTTCACGCTCTACCATTCACAGCTTGCAGATGTCGATGCACGCATTATCGGGCTAATCCTCTTAAACTCAATCGTCTTCACTATTGTCGCCCTGTCTATTGCATCGGTAATAGCGCCGTTTTTAATCAGCCCCAACTCGCAAAATGCTGCATCAAACTTCCTCGCGCTCGGCTTGTGCTTCCTCGGAGGCGTGTTCGTGCCGTTGGATTTGTTTGGCGACGGGATGCTCATTGTATCGCGCTTCACCCCGGCATTCTGGTATGTCACAGCCCTAGACCGCATAACCGCCCTGACATACTTTAGCAGCGCAACAATAGCGCCTGTCTGGCAGGCCATACTGACACAGCTCATCTTCGCCGCCGCATTCTTCTGCGTAGCCCTTGTGGTCAGTAAACAGGTTGCTCAATCGGAACGGTTCTTCAAAAGCATGAGGACGGAGCTGGAGAGTTGAGCGTTACAGAAGTGTTCTAAATTCAAACTGCGCTATAACATCAATTGCTGCTTGAAGGTCAACAGGAGGACCGTAACATCTCACGCCTTGCGATAAATTGTTGCAATAATCGCATCTATAAGCCATCCAATTACTTGCCTCCTGTGGCGGCGGCTCACAAGGTGGGTTGGAAACATTAATAACAACATATTGCCCATCTATATTCAATTCAAAGTGGGCATGGGTCATTCCGCCCCAACGAAATTCTTCCTTAGGCTCAGAGGGCTCTTGTGTTAGATAAATCTCCACGTCCCCTATTGTCTTAATTGGTGATAGCGATTCAAAATACTCTTTTATATCATTAGTGTTATACATCGGATGTACCGCAACATTGAAGTGCATACCGTTTATTTTCCCATATGACATGTTTATTTTATTATTATGTCCCTCGTGCAAAACAAGCACCTGTGTAGGTTGCGTTCCGTTTATAACGGGGAATCGAATCTCGGCCATATCCACGAAATCATTGAAAATGCTGTTAAGCGCGGCTTGTGTCCGATAAGGGCAGGCGCAATTCTTGCCCCCTCCCTGGTCGTTTTCGTTAGCAGTACAAGCGATTGTTTTCATGCGTTCGACTATTGCTTCTTCATCTTGGTCTAAATAAAGGTTATATAATTCTAATAGTTCATCATAACTGCTCAATGCCATGTAAGCACCACCACCATGATATGTGTCCGTGCCTTTGCATACCAGTTCTCTTATAGCGTGCCACAATTCATCATCTGTAAGATTCCATATATCCGATGAAGCGCCTTCCGGAAGAGCGCATAAACCACACAGTGTTTCTTTACCCCATGCCACGCAATATGCGCCGCACTCGGTACAAGTAAATTCCGGCGGTGTTGGCTTGGCTGTAGAAATCGGTACTGTTTCAAAAACTAATGTGGTTTCACTTTTATTTTGGATGTTGCCGTTCGCAGTCAGGCCGCCGTCGCAAGCGGCTAAAGCGAACAGCATTGTTATTATTATAAGTGCGGGTATTTTTTTCATGGCATTACCCTTCGCTTATTTTCGTTAGGCGGTGTGCAAGAATAAAGTTTACAAGATTGCTGTCAGATTTTGTACACCTCGTTAATACTTTAACATCAAAGAAATTTATAGAATTCATATGTCAACTATACCGCAAAATGCTTGGAAAAGCAAGCGGGGAGAAATTCCATTTAGCATAATCCCCCTATCAAAAATTATTAACATTTCTCTTGTAATACCACTAAATGTATGATATCGTATACCCACAAGGCCATATAAAAGGGCCGCAGCGACCGTGAAGTGGAGTCAGCACTACAGCGTGAGTGATGATACCGAACTTTACAAGTAATTTTCTCGAAAATGATTGACAACATGCATGGCAATATGTATAATCTAAATAGTGTTCGTGTTACAGATGCCCGCGTGGCCTGTGACCGGGAGAGTCCCTGCGGGGGCTCTCTTTTCTCGAAAGGAGGTTAACCCAATGCCAACGCGAAAGCCGTTCCTTACCTATGAGCAGCAGTTGGATATGCTGATAGATGAAAAGAATCTTGTCATTGTTAATCGCCAATACGCTGAGAAAATCCTAAAACAGATTAGTTATTTCTCTTTAGTAAGCGGGTATAAAGAACTATTCAGAAATCCGTCCACAAAAAAATACAAAGATGGTACCACATTTGAAGAGATTGTGGCTCTATATAAGTTCGACGAGAGTTTACGGGAACTATTTCTAAAATACCTATTGGTCATTGAGCAGCAAATGCGTTCTCTGCTGTCATATTATTTTGCTGAAAACTACGGTGAAGATCAAAAACACTATCTCTCGCATACAAGCTATAATTATATCCCAAAACACGCAAACGGAATTAATCAGTTAATAAGCACATTGAAAGATATCGCAACCAGTTCGACAAACTATCATTATGTTACGCACCAGCGTATTAAGTATAAAAATGTGCCATTGTGGGTTCTCGTAAATGTACTGACTTTCGGAAGCATTACGTTTATGTATCGGTATCTGCCACAGAAAATTCAGATTCCAATAAGCAAAAATTACGACAAAGTAAATGAAAAGGAGCTTTTGCAGTACTTACAGGTGCTAACAAAGTTCAGGAACGTATGTGCTCATAGCGAACGTCTTTTCTCATATAGAACAAAAAACGACATCCCCGATACCAGTCTCCATTTAAAACTCAGAATCCCTAAAAAAGGAACTCAGTATATTTATGGCAAAAACGATTTATTCTCCGTTGTGATAGCATTGCGCTATCTACTAGAAAAAGAAGATTTCAATCAATTTAAAAGAAGGCTTGGTCGAATTATTAGTAAATTTGTTTCCGACACCACTCATATAACTGAAATCGGCTTATTAAACAAAATGGGTTTCCCTTCAAACTGGAAAAGAATTACTGCATTTCGAGCATAGGTTCTTTTTACGTCCCCAAGTTTTACGTCAATCAAAACCGCAAAATAGCCAATCAACAACCAAAAATTATTAACATTTCTCTTGCAATACCACTAAATGTATGATATCGTATACCCACAAGGCCATATAAAAGGGCCGCAGCGACCGTGAAGTGTTACAGCACGACACGGCGAATGTAGGGTGAACCGTAAAATCCAGATGCCTACAAACACGGAATATCCGCCGCCACGACTTTTATCAGTATATCTTTCCCGCAGGATTTTTTCAAGCTGATTTTATCGTTCTGCCCGGCTATATTCAATTTGTGTAAACGCTGAATGTATTTTCAGACGCGTAGGCAAGGCAAATAATGCCCCTGCGCGTCTTTTGTTATTGGCCTTCAAGAAAACCCGATAGGCGGGTTAACGCCCGCCTGTTGGGGGTATTTGGAGGAAATTGAAGACATGAAACGGAAAAGCATTATCATCAACAGCAGCCTAATCAGGATTAAAAGCATGTGTTTGGCTCTTATGCTTTTCATAAGCCTAGGTTTGCTCAATATCAAAAATGCAGATGCAGCCAATATTCCGTCGTTTGTTGTATCAAGCCAGGGCATAGAAGTATACACAACAACCACATCCTTAGTAACGGGAAGAACGATTGAAGTAATTGCTAACTCAACTTATTGGAACAGTGCAAATGAAATTCATGAGAGGGCTGTGTGGATTTCAAGCGATCCAAGCATTGCGACAGTTTCCAACGAAGACTACGATTACTTATTTGGTGAAGGCTGGGCAAAAATAAACTGCTTACGCCCTGGAACAGTAACAATAACTGTCTCACACAGAGGCGCAGTCAGAGGCAGTATTACGCTTATCATATCAGAATACTCGCCGCCGGGCAGTACCACATCATACATATCATCAACGCAGACAATCTCATGTGGCAGATTTCATTATGCGTATATTGATTTAGACGGTACTCTATGGTTCGAGGGATATAAAACTATAGGGACTCGTAATTATGGTGGTCTTAATAAAGTTATTAATAAAATTGCTGACAATGTTATCAGCGTGACTTCATCAACTTATAACCATAGGGGTGTTTATTATGGTGGCGTAACAATATTCTACATTGATAAAGATGGCGTGTTATGGGGCATAGGCGATAATACCAGTTATGGCATACTAGGCATCGGGACTAGGGAAAGAGAACTCTTCACTACCCCGCAAAAAATACTTGAGAATGTTACTTATGTGTCTAGTAATGAAGATGCGACATACGCGATAACTTCCGACAATAGCTTGTGGTTTTGGGGGATGCCAGCGTATATTGATTCGATGTTTGCAAGCGAGTCAGACCTACAGCTAAGACCTAAGAAAATAATGGACGGCGTAATTTCGGTTTCCTCAAGTATCTGGAGCGTAGCCGTAATAAAGACAGACGGTACACTATGGACATGGGGGAATGAACTTGCTAGCCGATCTTTCGGGGACGGAAGCACATCCACTAGGAGCCAACCGGTAAAAGTCATGGATAATGTTATAGCAGTTGATATTACCGTAGATAATGGAATGGCAATAAAGAGCGATTATTCGCTTTGGGTATGGGGGGATAACAGTTACGGTCAGATTGGTAACGGGCGCTATGATCCGGCTTGGGGCTATCGTTACACAGCACCGGTTAAGATTATGGACTCTGTGACCGCAATATCCGCAGGGCCTTTTGATAGCTGTTATTCATTAGCAGTTACCTCTGATGGAAAACTTTGGGGTTGGGGGCAAAATTCTGAGCTCCAACTAGGGGGTGAGGTAAAAGCAGGTAATACTTCAGATACCGCTGATTTTGTTTTAAGACCAACACCATTAGCTGAAAAAATAGTGGATGTTACTGCCTCATCCGGACAGTGGATAGCCTTGAAATCAGATGGTACAATATGGCTTAAGAAAGAAAACTACAGTTTCTCTATTGATTACAATATATTTTGGGCAGCGAAAGACCCATTCACCGGCCTCCGATTTCTTAAAGAAGGGATAATGTTTCCACAGCCAAGAGCCAATCTCACACCCTCGCCGCAAACCCCTTCATCAACACGAACCGCTACCCCAACTCCATCCACAGTATTCGTCAACGGCTCAGAAACGCAGTTTGAAGCATACCTTATCAACAGCAACAACTATTTCAAGCTCCGCGATCTTGCATATGTGCTCAATGGCACTAATAAGCAGTTCTCAATCGGGTATGACAACGCGACAAGGGCTATAACAATGATAAGCGGGCAGTCTTATTTACCGGAAGGCGGTGAAATGGCGCGCGGTGACGGTTCAAGAAAATCAGCAAGGCTTAACGCAGATATCCACATACCGAAAGACAGCCGTCCGGTGCAAATAACCGCATACATGATAAACGGATATAACTTCGTAATGCTCCGGGATGTAATGAGACTGTTCGATGTCTATGTAGGGTACAACAATGCTACCAGAAATATAACAATTGACACGTCAAGACCGTATTCGGATTGATAAGCGGATGCTTTCGTCGCGGTTATATCGAGTTTGATGGATGATAGTTAGAGGGAGCTCTTATCGTAATGCCTGACTAAGCGGCTAATCTTATCGCTTGAGAATACAATATCCCGTTCTATTTGGTGCAGTTAAGCACTGTCAAATTGAGCGGGATTTGTTTAATCAAATGTTTAGATTTCAAACCTAAAATTCCAAATCGCTATGAGTCCCTATTCTTGTAAGTGTGAGTACCAGAAATCCGCTTTCAATCTTGTATATCAGTAACCAATCAGGGGCAATGTGACACTCCCTGAACCCTTTCCAGTTTCCTGTCAAGGCATGGTCCCGGTTTGCCAGCGGCAGATCTTTACCATTCGCCAGAAGTAAAATTATATCCTTTAGCAAGTCCAGTCTCTGCCCGCGTTTTTTCGCAAGCCTGTAGTCTTTCTTAAACTGAATTGTTTGCTTAACTTCATATAAGGTCTCACTCATCAGCATCTAACTCCTCGAACATTGCCGACATATCCCGATAGCCTTTAACAGAAGGATCTAAGCAAATGCTTTCAGCTTCTGCCATTGCAGCAAGGGTCTGAGCGTTTGGGCGCCGCGGTCGCAAATCAAATGGTAATCCGCCGACATTGCAAGATTGATGAATGAACACGGTAACAGCCTCTGCAAGGGACAGCCCATATGCTGAATAGACCTTTTCAGCATTCTTTTTTATGTTCTCGTCTAAGCGAATGTTTAAACTAGCAGTTTTTGGCATGATTAACACCTCCAATAACCCTATAATACAGCAAACTGTTCACAAATGCAACCTTTTTGTTATAATACTAGTAAATGCAACTGCGAATTTAATTGCAGTACACATGGGGTTCGTGCCTGAACCTTGAAGGCGTTCAGGCATGTCTGTCATGGGGCAGCGTAGATGGCAAGACGGTTGTCGGTCGTTGACAATCATTTGAGGTAATGCCTTCTACTACCTCATACCAATCACATATTCTTATACAGATCCTCAAGCTGGTCGATATACGACCTCAGCACCGTCTTAACCTCCGCAGAGCCTCCGCCGCTCATTTGACGGAACATTGAATTGAAACTGCATGCGAAATCGCTGATGATCGAGTTTAGCTTGCGGATTTCCGGGAGAATGGATTCGGAGGCGTCATCAGTTTCCGTTAGCGGGGCGTTGCGCGGCTTCCTGCCCTCGAACGTGCCTTCTTCTATCTCGGCGGCTACCGTTTCGATTTCATCCTTGGAAGCGCGGGACAATGCTTCCAGTTTGCTATTGCTGATCTGCACTTCGCCGTGAAGTATTTTCCTCTTAGCCTCAGGCGAGGCTTCGCCAATGCTGGTTATAGCTTCGGCGAGGCTAGAGTTACGCATTATTGTGTTTTTTGAAACATTATACTGCTCCGCTAAACGGCCCGATGTCGAGCCTGATTGAAAATACCCATTTTGGGACTTTTTAATTTCTTGTGAGGTTCGGTCATATGTGCCTTGGATTTTCTTCTCCGCGTTATAATGCAGGCCTCGAAAATGGCTGAGCTGTATCGGTGTCAGGTTGCGCCGCGATACCTGATTTGAGATTATCCATATCAGCACTTCCTCCCTGGAGTCAAACTCCATGTTTACAGTGCGATAAGGAATATCATGATGGCTGCAAATCATGTATCTGTTGTACCCGTCAATCAATATCCCGTTCCACAGCACCAAGGGGTCACGGCAGCCGTGCTGAAGAACACTCTCCTCCAGCAGCCTGAATGTCTCCGCATCAAGCGCAGGCAATAAAACCTTAAATTCTTCGTCAATAATTATTTCTTGCATCTGATACGCCTCCTAACGCGGACAAGCCGCAATTGAGAATTTGTTATATAGAATGGTGAATTGTGTGTAATGAGGATGATGCCGCCGTTATGCCGGATTATTCCCGTCTACACACAACAGATCCATTGTCAAACCAGCCAGATACAGCGGTATGTTCGTAATAGCGCCGTCCTTGACATATCCGCGCTTTGAATAGCGGATTGCTGCCCTTGGTTGTCTGTTTTTAATGTAAGCCTTGAAGCTCGCGGCCTTTTTATCCTCGCCGCCTTTTACCTCGACAGGGATGATATCGGTTTTAATCTGAAGCAGAAAATCAATCTCGCTGCGCCCGTGAGCAAAGAAACGCGGCTCAACGCTGCAAAGCCCGCGAAGTTGCTGAAGAACGTAGTTTTCTGTCAGCGCACCCTTAAACTGATAATCGCTCCTGAGCAGAATCGCGGCATTATCAACACCGGCCATATGTTTGAGAAGCCCGGTGTCAAACAAGAACAGCTTAAAGTAATTCAACTGGTCAAACGCCTTTAGCGGGTGTTCCGGTTTTGATACATTGTAGACACGGTTTAATATACCTGCGGAAACCAGCCATTCAATCGCCTCCTCAAACTCCCTTGCTCTTGCGCCCTCTTTTATGCTGCCATATACAAACTTTTCATTGCTCTTCGCAAGCTGTGAGACTATGCTCCGCAGTACCATCAGTATTCTGCCGCTGCTGATTTTGCCGTTATGTTTGGTAATATCGTTTTCATAAATTGTTACGAGTTCTCTTTGAATCTGCTCGATTCTTTGCGGGTCTTTATACTTTACCCACGATGCGACACATTCCGGAAGACCGCCGATAATCAGGTAGTAATTATACGCATCAAGTAATCTTGTATGGAATATCGCTTCTATTTTTTGGTTATTCTTTACCTGCGCGTAGTAGGAATGGAGCGGCTTGTCTACCGCAGCCAGAAACTCATCAAATACCAGCGGGTGGATGTCAAGCAGATTTACCTTGCCTACTGGAAATGATTTCGGGCGTGCCAGGAATGTGCCCAGCAAGCTGCCCGCTGCTATTATGTGGTACTCATTTGCCTTCTCGTTGAAGTATTTTAGAGCGTTCAGCGCCTCAGAACACTCCTGGATTTCATCGAGAATAATAAGCGTATCCCCGGGAATGACTTTAATACCGCTTAACATCCCAAGCAGTTCAGCAATCCTGTGCGGGTTCTTATTTGCCTCAAAGATGGATTTAAGCTCGTCTTCCTCGTCGAAGTTACAGTATACGCTGTTTTTATATTGGCTTTCCCCGAAGGCTTTCATCAGCCACGTTTTGCCGACCTGTCTAGCACCCTTTAGGATCAAAGGCTTTCTGTCAAGGTCGTTTTTCCATTCAATGAGCTTGCTAAAAGCATTTCTATCCACATCTGCACCTCACAAATTGATTAGAAATACATATTAACACATTATCGAGGCATAATCAAGGCATTATTTACACATTAATTGCATAAAATCAAAGACAATATACACATTATTGCGCATTAGCTAATTGGGATATTAACTGTCTGTGTACTTGCCATTGCGCCTATACCCTCTTCTTATTAAACGCAGACGGCACGAGCCTGTAGGCTTCTTTCTTGTCTATCTTCGTAATGTACCGCGTGGCTATGCGCTGGCCGCATTTTGGGCAAAATACCGCACCGAGGTACTGTGAAAAATCGACAGAACCGTCTATGATGCGGTCGTTGTACATTTTTACGAAGTTGCTCTCCCCTACCTTCTGATAGTTTGCGATGAAGCATTTGCAATAAGCGCAGCTTACCTCCAGGATATGGCTGCCTCTGACCTTTCTGCAGTTTGGGTTTTTAAAGGTTTCCATGCTTGTTCCTCATCGCGACATTGTTGAAGGCAGTGTTCATGGATATATTCTAACATCTTCATAATAATGCGCGGTATTTTGTTTAATCAGCGCCCCTGGCAATAAACGGCGATACGAACTCCTGCTGATCCGGGCTTCTCATACTGTCGCTGTTGTTAAAAATTCCTGCGCTGTACAAGAACAGAACATCCTGGTCAGAAAAGTCGATGAACATGCCGACAAGATCCGGGCGGATATACCGCAAATCTACAAGTGTTACGGCGCTATACGCAGGTAGAAACAACGGTGCAATCGCGCTGGCAAAAGAATCGCGGAAAATAATAAGCTCGCGTCCGCTCTCGTTATATGGATTCTCTGCTCTTATAACAGCCTGCGGCCCATGCATAAATATGTTAAATGAATCCATTCCCCCTAATTGGTTTGTGTCGTATACCGAAAGTAGCGTCCCCGGTTGCTCAACGCTTGTCACCTCAGCATTTTCTGTGATGTCGCTGACAAGGTATATAAGTTCATCCGGCCTGACATTGAGCGCGGATTGACCAAAATAAACGCCATGGAACGGGGAAAAACGCTCAAAGGCATAGGCTCCTGCGTCAAAACGCAAGTCTGAGCCTATCCCCATTGATATCGTATTGACAACGTCTCCAAGCGTTTCTTGTCTCCAGTGAGTATCCGTCATGTAGTAATTATCAAGTGAAAGAACGTTGAAAAGGTCAATATAACCGATTTCGTCACGGGTACTGCTGCGCACGATTTCCGCCAAATAACCGTAGTCTATGGAAAGATGGCGGCTATCGCTGAGATGGTAGTTCTTGTCAGGGATAATCGCATAATGCACGTTCATACCTTGCATATGCTGCTCATACATGTAGTTAGTAATACTGCACAGCCGCCTGATGCCATTTTCACGCAGCGGATAATCAGTTTTGAACACATGGTTTCCTACGACGAATATTGCATTGTTATCTGCCTTGAGCCATATGTTCATATCAAAGGTTGCTTTTATGCTGCGGAACTGATCCCGGAATACGAACTGATCTACGGCAAAATCATCAAAACCAGCCATCGCCTCCGCGTTCATGATTGAGCCGGAGCTGATTTGAGGGAATTGCGCCAGCCTTCTGCGCTCACTGAATGATAAGTCGTCAGGCGCTTTGAAAATATTTATAAAAAACAATGTGTATAACACACCCAGAAACGAAATCACGACCACAAGGTCTTTTATTTTGATTTTACTTTTCATACCAAAACCCTCAAATACAACGTAAAGTAGCGCATTACCTTAATGACTAATAAGCAAATAAAAAACAACAAAATCAAATCCGTCTGCGGAGCAGACACAACAACTGTCAACTGTCAACTCTCCACTCTCAACTCTCCACTCTCAACTGCGGCTTGTCCGCATCAGAACCTAAAGTATAAAAATGGATTGAATGAGGAATCTATAAGATATGCAGTAATAATAATGAGAAGGGCGCAAACAAAAACCGGAGTCGCTGCGTTAACGGCGTTTACCAGCCGGGCTTTTGACTGCGCTTTTATGAAAAGCGTTTTAATTAGCGGCGTCGAACCTACCGCTGCAGCTAAAATTATGACTTTGTAGCTATCGAGATAGTAAACCGATTCCATATTTGTAAGTGGCACGCCGTTTAGCCCAATCATCCCGCCAAGGTGATTTAGGATATCCGGTATTGTTTCCAAGTGAAAGATAACAAAACTGACCGTTATTATTATCAGGGTATAAATGTGCGCAAAAACTTTCGGTAATTTATCTATCTGTTTAAGCAAAACCAGCTTTTCAATAGTCAGGATTATACCAAAAAACACACCCCATGCTACAAAGTTCCAAGCCGCTCCATGCCAGAATCCCGTACACAGCCAGACTACCGCTATGTTCCGCGCCCACTTTAGTTTACTAACCCTGTTTCCGCCAAGCGGCAGATAGATGTACTCCCTAAACCATGTACCCATAGAAATGTGCCATCGCCGCCAGAAATCCGTGATGCTGCGGGCAATAAACGGATAGTTGAAGTTCTCGAGGAATCGAAACCCGAAGATTCTGGCAAGACCAATCGCCATATCGCTGTATCCTGAAAAATCAAAATAGATTTGCAGCATAAAAGCGATTATGGCGATCCAGTACATTAGCACTGATTGGTTAGTCGTTGTCAGCGCCGTTGCATTAAGCGCACCCAGTTCGTTGGCGATTAAAACCTTCTTAGCCAAGCCTATCACAAACCGCGAGGCTCCAATCGAAAAGTCCTCAACAGAGTGCTCACGTTTTACAAACTGATTAGAAACAGTTTTGTGGCGGACTATCGGCCCTGCTACTAATTGTGGGAACATTGTAACGTAAGCTGCAAAATTAACGACATTTTTTTCGACCGTCGTCTGGTTGCGGTAAAGGTCGATGGTGTAACTCATCGTCTGGAAAGTGTAAAAACTGATGCCCAGCGGCAGCGGGATGAAGAGCAGCGGAATGCTGAGCCCAAACAGAGCGTTTACATTGGCGATAAAAAAATCCGAATACTTAAAAAACAGCAGAATAGAAAGGTTTAATACGATGGAGCAAATTAATGCTATTTTAGCTCTCTTTTTGCCTCGGCATTTGTCGATTACAAGGCCGAAGATATAGTCGTAAGTGGAAGAGAACAGCAGCAGCAGAACATATACCGGCTCACCGTAAAAATAAAAAACCAAACTCAATACCAGCAAAATCGCATTTCGGAATCTCCGAGGCATAGCGAAGTATACTGCGAAGGTTAGCGGTAAAAAATAATACAGAAATGGTATACTTGAAAATAGCAAGATTTACCTCTTTCTCAGCCCTAAGGAACTGTTGATAAATAACTTGCACATCTTGCCTTGTCTTTTTGCCGCCATGTGGCACGGTAAAACCTTGAAAGGCAGCAAGCATTCCTGCGGTTTTCCTGCACCACCTGACGACAAAAATCCGGCGGCAATCTTGCGCAACTTATTTATCAACCGCTCCTATCCAAGATTTAGGAAGCCTTCATGAATTGCCGCTCCCAATCCGGGGGAACTATCATTGTTTGTCATGATTAGAATCAGCAAATCCCCCACACTATCAACCACTACAAAATCCGCCAGAGCGCAAATCCATTTCATTGGGTCGACATTATCTCTTATCAGACTTTTTGCGTTTTCCATGTTTGCGTTGTGCTCCAGCCGCAGAAGAACGACCGAATACGGGATAGCGCCAATTGCGGCCTCAGATGCAACTCCCTCAATAAAGGGCACATCCTTGGTCCCGATATAGTATGCGACTCCTTGTTCACCGTACTCCATGTCATTTGATAATGGAGTAGTCATTAAGAATGGCAACTGCAACGATTCGTCAAGGCTGTCATACACTTTTTGCAGCACTTCCTCCAGAGGCTCGCCGTTTCCGCCGCTGCCACCGGTTTCATTCGGGTCGGGTGCGTTCGGGTCAGGTACGTTCGGATCAGGTACGTTCGGGTCGGGTACGTCAGGGGTTGTGGATGACCCCGGTGTCTCTCTGCCTATCTCATTTCCGTCGCTTTCAGTTGTGCCAAGGTTCTCGTTGTCGCTTGAATCTGAACCGGGGAGCCCAGCCTCGCTGTCACAGCCGATAATGATTGCGGACAGTAAAGCGATGCACATAAATAGGATAATTGTTTTCTTCATAGCGGTCATACCTCTCAATTGCATTTTAGTGATTTATTATACATTTCATTCAATGTAAAGTCAACTAAAGCTGAGGGCAAAAATAATTTTCTAAAGCTGAGAGCAAAATAATTTTCCCATTGACAACCCCGTTGCAATGCGTTATAATTCCTAAAAGGGATGAACAAAGACGTTTGTCGGCAGATGGCAGAAGCCTATCTACTCACAAAGCGTCTTTTTTGTTCCCAAAAGGGGGAGAACTAAATGTCGTACACAGCAAAGGTGCTGGAGGAAACAATATCGCGCAACCCTCATGAGCCGGAGTTCCATCAGGCTGCGACCGAAATCCTGACCTCGCTGCAGCCATATGTAGATGCCAGACCGGAATACGAAAGAGCGGGAATCCTCGAACGCTTGGTTGAGCCGGAGCGCGTTATCATGTTCCGCGTGCCGTGGATCGACGACTGCGGCAAAACGCGCGTCAACAAAGGCTACAGGGTTCAGTTCAGCAGCGCGATAGGTCCGTATAAAGGCGGCTTGCGCTTTCACCCGAGTGTAATGCTGAGCATTATCAAATTCCTCGGGTTTGAGCAGATTTTCAAGAACTCGCTGACGGGCCTTCCAATCGGCGGCGGGAAAGGCGGCTCGGATTTTGACCCTAAGGGCAAGTCCGACAAAGAGATAATGCTGTTCTGCCAGAGCTTTATGACAGAACTGTTCCGGCATATCGGAGCGGATACGGATGTGCCGGCAGGAGATATAGGGGTCGGTGCGCGTGAAATCGGGTATATGTACGGGCAATACAAGAGACTGTCGAATAGCTCTGAGGGCGTGCTTACAGGCAAGGGATTAGCATACGGCGGCTCGCTTGCCCGCAAAGAAGCCACCGGGTACGGGCTTGTTTATCTAATGGACGAAATGCTTCACCAGCACGGTCACTCGATAGGCCACAAAACCGCAGTAGTATCGGGCTCGGGAAACGTAGCAATCTACGCCATCGAGAAGCTGCAGCAACTGGGTACTAAGGTTGTCGCACTGTCCGATTCGGGCGGGTTCATACATGACCCGGGAGGCATAGACCTCGATGCCGTCAAAGAGATAAAGGAAGAAAAGCGCGGGAGAATATCGGAATATCTATCGTATAAACCCAAGGCCGTGTATCAAGAAGGCAAGGGCATATGGGCAATAAAATGCGACATCGCACTCCCCTGCGCTACGGAAAACGAGCTGGACGCGGATGATGCGAAAACGCTTATAAAAAACGGATGCATTGCGGTCGGCGAGGGCGCGAATATGCCCAGCACGCTCGAAGCCACAGATATCTTCATTCATAATAAAGTGCTGTTCGCACCGGGGAAAGCTGCCAATGCGGGCGGCGTTGCAACCTCCGCTTTGGAGATGAGCCAGAACTCAATGAGAATTTCCTGGACGTTTGAGGAAGTCGATGCTAAACTAAAGGAAATCATGATAAGGATTTACAACAACATAGCAAGCGCAGCGGAAGAAGCCGGGCGCGAGGACAATTTCGTAGTAGGAGCGAACATAGCTGGCTTCAAAAAAGTAGCCGAAGCCATGCTCCAACAAGGCACCGTCTAACACATAATTCGGAACACGGACTACCTAACGCCCAACTTTGAACTCCGCCCCCCGCCCTCCAATTCTCAATTCTCATTTCTCAATTCTCAATTTGCGGTCGAAGACCGTCAGGTGGTGAGTTTATGCAGTATACGATAACATTAGACCATGTGGCCATATCGATGGGTAAGCCTATTACTGCCCCGATGCTTATTCCGGTTATCAACGAACCGGCGCCTACGCGTTGCATAAACAAACCGTTCATGGTAGGCAGCGAGAGCTACGGCGTGACCGCAATGTCATTCGGCAATCCTCATGGCGCGGTGTTTGTGGACGATGTTGAGAGCGTTGATGTACCTTCACTGGGGAAATCTCTTGGGACTCACCGGCTTTTCCCTAAGGGCGCGAGCATCGTATTTGTCCAGAAAATCCAAAAAGGGATATTCAAAGCGCGCCTATGGCAGTACGGCGAAGGCGAAAAGAGCTTTACCGTAGAATCAGCCTGCGTCGCCGGTACCGCAGCTATGATGACGCAGAACGTACTGGTTGACAAAGCCAATATCCTAATGGGTGACGGGAATTTCCTTGTCGTATGGGACCGAGGCGCCGATAATGTACATATTACGAACGTTTTGAGTTGAGAGATGAGAGTTGAGAGTTATACTATACTTGTGAATTATATGTTACTGACAAAGATTGATTTGGTGAAGGGTGGTTGACATGAAGGAGAAAATTGTATTAGCTTATTCAGGGGGGTTGGATACTACTGCTATCATACCGTGGCTCAAGGAGAATTACGAGGGCTGCGGTATTGTGGCCTGCTGCGTTGATGTCGGGCAGGTTCATGATTATGGTGAGGTTGAGAGAAAAGGCATTGCTACAGGCGCGGATAAGGTATGCGTCATAGATGCAAGGGATGAGTTCATTGACGACTTTCTTTTTCCGATGATAAAGGCTAACGCTGTTTACGAAGGGAAGTATCTGCTTGGCACATCCGCCGCGCGTCCGTTGATCGCGAAAAAACTTGTTGATATCGCGCTTGCCGAAAATGCGACCGCTGTCTGCCACGGCGCAACAGGCAAAGGTAATGACCAGATACGCTTTGAGCTGACCATCAGGTCGTTTGCCCCGGGCATGAGTATTATCGCGCCTTGGCGCATATGGGATATCAAGTCACGCGAGGATGCCATGGAGTATCTCAGAAGACGAGGCTTTGATCTGCCTATGACCAGAGAGCAGAGTTACAGCCGCGACCAGAACATATGGCACTCAAGCCACGAGGGGTTGGAGCTTGAAAACCCCGGAATAGAGCCGGATTTAAGAAAGGTTCTGCAGATATCCCTTACACCTGAGGATGCCCCGGACAAGCCCGAATATGTCGAACTGGGTTTCGAGCGCGGCGTGCCGCTTACTCTGGGCGGCATATCCATGAAGCCGGGCGCGTTGCTGTGTGCGCTTAACGAAATCGGTGGAAGAAACGGCATCGGCATAGCCGATTTGGTTGAGAACCGTGTCGTTGGTATGAAATCACGCGGGGTTTATGAGACACCGGGGGGTACGATTCTATATACTGCGCACAGCGAACTGGAAAGCATGTGCCTGGACTGTCAGACTACGTCATATAAGACTATTATATCGCAAAAGCTGGGGGAACTAATCTACAATGGGCAGTGGTATACCCCGCTTAGGGAAGCCTTGTCGGCATTCATTGATAAAACGCAAGAGCCGGTTACAGGGTCTGTGTGCTTGAAGCTGTATAAAGGCAACATCATCCCGGCCAGCAGAACCTCGCCATTCTCACTATACGACCAAGCCCTCTCCAGCTTCACAACCGGCGACCTGTATGACCACAAGGATGCGGAAGGCTTCATCAGACTGACAGGTCTGCCGATGACGGTAAGGGCTTTGATGAAACAGCGAAACACGAGCGAGGGGCGTTGAGAGTTGAGAGAGGAGAGTTGAGAGTGGAGAGTTGTGAGTTGTGAGTTGTGAGTTGTGAGTTGTGAGAGGAGAGTGGAGAGTTTAGTGTTGAGTGTTTTGAGTTTTGAGAGGAGAGTTGTTTAGTATGAGGCTTTGGGGGGGGCGTTTTTGCGGGGAGACAGATGGGTATGCGGATGGTTTTAATTCATCTATATCATTCGATCGGCGGCTTTATAAACATGATATACTTGGGAGCATAGCTCATGCGAAAATGTTGGGGCGGCAAGGTATTATTTCCATTAAGGATGCGCAAGAGATTGAGCAAACGCTTAGAGGCATTCTGGCGGATATCGAAAGCGGGGAGCTTGCGATAGATATGTCTGCCGAAGATATACACTCGTTTGTTGAGGCTGAACTAATCTCGCGTATCGGCGATGCGGGGAGGCGGCTCCATACCGGGAGAAGCCGCAATGATCAGGTGGCTCTCGATATGCGTATGTATGTCAAAGAAGAAATTGATAATATTTCCGCGCTGATAAAAAACCTAATGGAAGCGCTTCTGAGTACAGCTAAAACCCATATCGACACGATAATGCCCGGCTTCACCCATATGCAAAAAGCGCAGCCTGTCACGCTTGCGCACCACCTTATGGCATATTTCCAAATGTTCAGACGCGATATCGGCAGGCTCATGGAATGCCGCAAAAGAACCGATGCAATGCCGCTGGGTTCGGGAGCCCTCGCCTCGACCACCTACCCAATCGACAGGGAGTTTGTCAGGGCAGAGCTGGGTTTCGCCAAAATAACGGAAAACAGCCTCGATGCCGTGTCCGACAGGGATTTCTGCATCGAGTATGTGTCTTGCCTATCTATTATAATGATGCACCTGAGCCGCTTCTGCGAGGAGCTTATCATTTGGTCTACAGACTCCTTTGGTTTCGTAGAGGTGTCGGATGCTTACTCTACAGGCTCGTCTATCATGCCGCAGAAGAAAAACCCGGACATGGCTGAGCTGATCCGGGGTAAAACGGGGCGGGTCTACGGCAGCCTGATGAGCCTGCTGACAATGATGAAAGGCTTGCCGCTGGCGTACAACAAAGACATGCAAGAGGACAAAGAGGCTGTCTTTGAGGCAACGGATACAGTGCAGTCATGCCTGAGCGTATTCACAGGCATGTTCAAAGAGCTGGCTTTCAACAAAGAGGCTATGTATAGCAGCACGCTCGGAGGCTATACGAACGCTACCGATGCAGCCGACTGGCTTGTAAAAAAGGGTATGCCGTTCAGGGAAGCGCACGAAATCACCGGCAGGCTTGTACTGTATGCGATGAAAACCGGCAAGCGGCTTGATGAGCTTACAGCAGATGAATACCGGTCTATTTCGGATGTTTTCGACGAAGATGTGCTGAAAGCTGTTTCTGTCGAGTCCTGCATCAATGCAAGAGGCATTCCCGGCGGGCCCGGTAAAGAAGCTATGCTTGCAGCAATTAAGCAAGCTGAAAACACCCTGGAAGCCGACTTTCACAGTTCCTAAGCGAATAATTAGCAACCCTAAAACAAAACAATATACACCATATACGCCACATATATCATCAGCATCGCACTGCCCTCCAAACGTGAAATACGGGTGCGGGTACGCGCGAACAGCAAAAACACAAAACTGCACACTAACAGCACAATAATATCGAAGATAAGGTTGGCATCGACAGCCAGCGGCATAACCAGCCCGGAAATGCCAAGAACGAACAAGATATTGAAGATATTTGACCCCACTATGTTCCCTACCGCAATACCCTCTTCGCCTTTCTTTATTGCGACCAATGAGGTGACAAGCTCCGGGAGAGACGTGCCGATAGCCACAATAGTCAGCCCCACTACCCGTTCCGTAATGCCGAGAGTAAGCGCAAGCGCAACTGCATTGGAAACTGTCAACTGCCCTCCCGCTATTATCAGCGCAGCGCCGAGCACCGCAAAGATAATTGTCTTTACCATCGGCATTGGCGTGGATTCGTCGCTTTCCGTGTCCTGCTCGGATTTTCTGTTTTTCAGCGCTTTAAGCACCAACGCGGTAATATAGCTAATAAATGCAGCAAAGAGAATCAAGCTTCCGTAACGCGGTATAGTATCGGAAAATACAATCATCATTATAAGAAGCGCAGCAGCCGCGCCGGCTGAAACCCAGTAGTCTCTTGATATGTCCTTGAAGTTGACGATAACTGGTTTTAGCAAGGCGCACAGCCCTATGACAACCATAATATTAAACACATTAGACCCGACAACATTCCCCACAGCAAGCGCATTCGAGCCTCCAATCGCCGCAGCGATGCTGACAACCGCCTCCGGCAAGCTAGTTCCCAGAGCTACTACAGTCAGACCGATAACTACAGTAGGTATTCTCAGCCGCTTTGCAATACTAACGCTGGCATCCACAAAGACATCAGCGCCCTTAATCAGCATAGCAAATCCTACCAGCAGCAGAAATACCTCGATAACTGTTTGCATAATATTACACTCCTACCTCTTCTTTTGAAGATTTTTCTCTAGTTTACTCGTGTTTTCGCACGTTTTCATTTTTTATTATATTATTTACTATATATGCACCGCAGGAGTCTTGCCAAATCGGATAAAC
>Ga0099364_10004476_pt1 | contig 21165 bp, 20 predicted proteins | sample TergutTh196P3_FD_73070 | JGI IMG/M metagenome (GOLD analysis project Ga0099364, IMG submission 73070) | Microcerotermes parvus P3 segment gut microbial communities from Pointe-Noire, Republic of the Congo - Th196 P3 | ecosystem: Host-associated > Arthropoda: Insects > Digestive system > Gut ... | reverse complement strand
ACCCAATGCAAATTCCCAAAATGGAGCCAATAAGTAATTTAAGCCATAATTTCATTTTTTCATCCTATATTATGGTCATGTGGATTTCAAGTGCTGAACAGTTGTATTGTGCAAATGAGGCACAAATAAACTAATACCGGCCGTCTTGAACTCATCCTGTATGTGCTGATAAAGCAGTGAATAAATCAAGGAAACCCTGTTTATCTCCTTTGTGTAAACATTAATTTCATAACTGGCGCAAAAATCATCCAGGGATTTTTGGTATACAAAAGGCTTGGGGTTTTCTTCTATGTGTGGTGTTTTTAGGGCTGCCCTTACAAGAATATCGTAGACATCACGCCAGGGGACATCGTAACCCATTGTAACATTTAAGTGGAGTATCAGCCCATCATGTTCGCCGAAAGTATTATAGTTTGTTACATCGGAATTTAAAACGGTAACGTTTGGAATGGTGATGTTTTCATTTTTTGGATTTTTTAGCCTTACTACAAAAGGAGTTTTTTCTACCACATAACCGGTAGTATCTTTAATATTGATCAGGTCTCCGACCTTGAATGGCCTCATATATGTAATTATCAATCCCGCTACGAGATTCCCTATGGCAGAGCTGGAACCGATGGAAATAAGAATGCCCAGAAAAACCGAAACGCCCTGGAAAACCCTGGACTCCGAACCCGGCAGATAGGGGAAAATTATTACCAGGGCAAATGCGTATAACAATATTTTTAACAGATGAAATGTGGGCTGTGCCCAGTCGGGATAGAAGCCCGGCAGTATCATGTTTCCTTTTTCAATTTGCCTTGCAAAAAATCTTAATGCTTTAAGTACATATTTCGTAATTAAAAGTAAAATTATTATTGTTATCAGGTTTGGGATATAGTCAATGAATCCAAAAAGTATGTTTCGCAGAGGATTTATTATATATCCAAATAAGGTTGATGACAGTCCCTCTGTCGCAGGATGCAGCCCAAAAATTATTGGCAAGGTAATAAACAGCTGCAGTAAGATGATAATATACTTGATAATATTTATAAAGAACAGGAAAACATTTTCTATTTGCTTAATGGTTAGAATTCTGATTTTCTTGAATGTCAGTGGTTTTATTCTTTTCCCTGCACCGGTTTTTATCACTTTTCCAAATTTTCCAAATAAAAACCATATAAGCCAGATAAACAGAGCCTGACCAAGAACTACTGCGGCAGAAATGCCGATCCTCCAGATCAGATCCGGATGTATATTAGTATTAAGTATACTGTCCATTATACTTTCTGTATTGTTTTCCATTTTTACCTCGCTTAATACTTAAGCACTGCCCCGGTAAGCGACACTTACAATGGCACTTTCCAGAGCGTCCAGGTGAGCATCTATCAGTGCAACAGGTGCAGACTCCTTTTTTAGAAGTGCCAGTTTCTTTGGAATCTCCGGCGCTTGACCTGTGGCAGTTCTGACAAGCGCTGCCTCTCTTGCAGGATGTCCCGTTGCCAGAACAATTACGTGGGAGCATTTTTTTGCTCTGATATATTCCACGGCGGCTGCATAGGCTACGGCTGTATGCGGATCTATATGTTCACCATACTGCTTCCATACCTGTTCCATTGCCTTTACCGTGGCGTTATCATCAACAGAAGCCGGGAAAACCATGTTACGCATAACAGATGGCGCTTCATCATAAAACGAATTTAATCTGGCGTAGTTGGAAGGAACTCCCACATCAAGGGCAGGTGAGTTTGTTGCCTTCACCGGCCTGGGATTAAAGCTTCGGCCCTGAAAATATTCGCCAAAGGCATTGTTGGCATTCATGGCAGCAATAAACCCGCTCACCGGCAGTCCCGATTTCCAGGCATAAAGGCCTGAGATGAGACTGCCAAAGTTCCCGGAAGGAACGCTGAAAAAAAGCTCTCCTGACAGCTTTTTCTTTATTTTTACATAGGCATACAGGTAAAAAAACATCTGAGGCAAAAGTCTGCCGGGATTTATAGTGTTTGCACTGGTAATATTGTAACGCCCGGAAAAAGGCCTGTCGTTTATTGTTTCATTTACAAGACGCTGACAGACATCAAAATTTCCTTTTACCTGGATTGGAATAATATTTCCACCGTTTGTAATAAATGTCTCCGGATTCAATCCCCTGATTTGACCTGCAGGGTAGAGCATAACCGATGTCAGCCCTTTACGATTGTGGAAAGCCCTCTCTAGATTTATGCCACCATCTCCTCTTACAGCCGAGAGAATCATAGCATTGGCTCCGTCTTTCAGAAGCTCCTCCAGAACCGCTGCGAAAAAAGCAACGCCAAAATCCTTGAAAGATCCACTGGGACCATTGTACAGATTTAAAATTGATATATTTTCGTCAAGCTGCTTGAGTTCCGGTTCAAAATCACAGGCGCTTTCTGCCAGCCTGGAAGCAGATAGGGGATTAAGCCCTCCTTCGAAAAGCGGAGGCGCCAAAGTTGCCAGGAGTTCGGGGTAGCTTGTTCCCTCATCCATATAGAGAAAAAACTGACGCAGATCTGTTGTTGAGGTTGGTACATAAAGCCCTCCGGCACGAGGCAGGCAGTCAAGGATTGCCTCCCTGAAGGATACCTGAGGCCCGCTGGAAATTGTAGATCGAAACTGCATGATTATTTATACTATTAATGGCAGTTAATTTCAAACCCTGTTATAAGAGAGGTATAATAATGAGCTGTAGAATTTTAAAGACATCGCCAGTTTTTTTTCTGTTGGTTTTATATTTTACAGCTATACCTGTACAGGCTCAGCTTTTTATGCCCTTTACTTCGATGCAGGTAATCAGGACAAATTATTTTGACATAATTTTCCCTGAGGAATCGGAAAGATCCGCCCGTCTCCTGGCCTCCTATGCCGATCAGGTTTACGAAGAAATGAGCGCCCTCCTTGGCATTGAGCTTCCTCGCAAGCTTCCGGTAACCTTTACACCCCATACAGAAAGATTCAACGGGTTTTACAGTTCCATGCCAAGTTCCCATATTGTTCTTTTCGATACTCCCATGGATGTGGAGTGGACTGTTTTCGCTGATAATCTCAGGGGCCTCTTTATTCATGAACTCGCACATGCGATTTCGTTGAATTCCAGAACGCCTTTTTTCAGTGTACTTCATCGAATTTTCGGTAATTGGGTAAGTCCTGTTTTTCTTAATGCCCCGTTATTTATGGTGGAGGGGGTAACAATCAGTTTTGAAAGCTTTGATGGCTATGGCAGGGCGAATGATCCCCGGACAAGACAATACCTGCGGCAGGCTCTTTATGAGGGCAGATTTTTATCCCCTTTTCAGGCTTCAGGAGTTTTTGATGTTCCCCTGCGGGAGTCTTATTATGATTACGGCGGGCTTTTTTCTTTTTGGCTGATTGAAAATTATGGGATGGAAAAATATGCCGGGTTATGGCAGGTCATGGGAGGGATTTCCAGGTTTTCTCTTTTTGTCTACCGTTCAGACTTTTATCGTCTTTTTAAAAATGTATACGAAATTGATTTTCTTGATGCCTGGGATGCCTTTAAGGATTTTCTTGCCCTGGATAGCCTGGAAGAAAACGAAAATGAAGTCCTCCCCGTTAAATATATATATTTTTCTGAAAGAAACAGCTTTCTCCAGGGTCTTTCAGCCAATGGAATCCATCTTTATTACATCAATATGAACGAGAGAAGTATCAATTCTTATAATACACAAACAGGAGAAGTGAGCAGCTTTAACGCCGGTTATTCATACGATCTTGATGTATCGCCTGATGGTTCAACTCTGCTTTTATCTGGATATGATTATGCGGGGGAAATGGCATTTGCAACAGTATCTGAATACCGCTGGGATTCAGGACGCAGAACTGGCAGGGGTTTCAATGATCTTTACAGCGCTCGTTATTTTAGGGACGGTGTAATAGGCCTTGGCTCAGAACTTCATAACAACAGTATTGTTTTTTCCGATTTTAGAGGACACAGAGAAACACTTTTGCAGGGACACGAAGGGCTCATGTTTTCAGGCCCACAGGCGGTTGATGATGAATGGATAGCGTTTATTGCTGCGCATAACGGTGTCAGGGAGCTGTGGCTTCTAAATTATCTTTCCCGCGAACTTTTTCGTGTAGAAACTGACACTGCCGGTAACTATCAGCACTATTTACGCGATCTTGGCGTATCTGGGGGGAGGCTCTTTTTCAGCCATAACAGCGACGACAGGATGTATAAGCTTGGCATGATCGATCTTGATACAATGCAGGCAGTCTTTAGTGAAAGGGATTTTTCCGGCGGTGTATTTAATGCTGTTTCTATAAACGGAGAAATTTATTATGTTGGATCTTTTTTTAGACGGGACAGATTGTTAAAATTTCCAGAAATGACCTCTTCATTGTCAGGATTTCAGACCGGAATTAGCCTTGTGAAGATAGATGCAGGGGATTACCAAATTGATACAGAGCATTTTTTCAACGGGCCGTCTGAGAGATATAATGCTTTACGTTATATGAACCCCTTCCAGTTCTGGCTTCCCCTCCCCTTAATCAGAACAACCAGAGACAATTTTTTTGACTTTTTTGACGGTGCTGGTATTATCTCTCTTATTTCTGATCCCACTGGAAGGAATTTTATCACAATAGAAGCTTACGCTGATATTGAATACAGGATGGCGATGATAAATCAGTTATCCTGGCAGAACACATTATTGGGATTCCCTCTGACATTGGATTTTTTCGACCGTGTTGTAGAAGGAAACATAGTATATAGAAACACGGGAGCTGGCATCAGCGGGAATTTTATTTGGTCAACAGGAAAATGGCAGTATGGATTTTCACTTGGAGGGACTTATATGCAAAATGCCCTTCAGGGTACAGAAAGAAGCGCCTATAACTGGGAAAAAACCAGAAATTTATTTTATGTATCCACAGGTTTTTCATTGTCCGGCTCACAATTCGGTTTTCAGTTCAGCGGAATGAGCAGTGTTAATGATTTTTTACCGCGTTTGGATGGTGCAATAATGGCAAGAGTCAATACAAGATTTCCCCTGAGACTTACCATTTTTGGTGCTTACGATGATCGGGGAATGAATCTACATGGAGTTTCAGGTATTTATGGAAATAATCTAATGGGTCAGTTTGCACTGACAGAATATACTGCTCCTTCCAGTATAAGCCTAAACTGGATTACCGGCGCAGAAGCAACTCTGGGTCTGTTCTCCTTTGAAATTCAGAGAAACTTTTCTCATGCATACTTTAACCGTTTTAATGGTTCTCTGTCTTTAAGAAACCAGTTATATGACAGTGATAATCATCCCGCTGCCGAGGGTCTAAGAGTTAATAATTTGCATCTGGTTCAATCACTAATGTTAAAGCTAGGTATGGAGATTACTTTTCTACCGATTGTTAAGCATCCTTTAAAAATTGTTCCGTATTTTCACACTGCCTGGAAATTTTCCAACAGCATTACCGGAGATGGATCGCCTTTTTATATGGGAATGGGTGTTGATATACAGTTATAGGAAAAGAAAGATAATGTTCAGCTACAGTATTTTCTGAAAAAAGTATAACGCCTCACGATAACCTTCAAAGCCTTTGCCTGCAATCGTTTTACAACAGGCTTCACTGGTATATGAAATCTGACGGTAGGCTTCGCGTTTTGAAATGTCAGAGAGATGTACTTCCACAGCCGGAATGTTTACAGCCTTTAAGGCGTCAGGAATAGCAATGCTGGTATGGGTGTATGCGGCAGGATTTATTATTATTCCGTCGAAAATTCCCAAGGCATTTTGTATTTCATCCACGATGGCACCTTCTGAATTTGACTGGAAACAGCTTACTTTTAGTCCGGCTTCCAAGGCAGCAATGTCAATATAAGCCAAAAGATCGCTGTAGTTTTGTGAGCCGTAAATTTCCGGCTCCCTTTTTCCAAGCATGTTTATATTGGGGCCGTTAATGACAAGTATTTTTTTCATCGAAATTTCTCCATAAGACGTTTTTGTACATCAACCGCAGTTTCTTTAATCCCGCAGACTTGCACTGTGAAATCGTTCCATTGTGAGTAAATGGGAAGACGTTTCGCTGCCAGAGCTGTTATGCTGTTTTTTTGTGAAAGAGGTCTTTCTGACAGATCCAGCTGATCTATATCCCTGTCCAAAAAAACAACAATTCCGTTTTGCATGATTATGTGCCTGTTCCGGGGCTGTGTGACTGCTCCTCCGCCTGTAGCAATAACAAGACCATTTTCTTTACACAGCTTCCGGAGCGCTTCGGTTTCCAAATGACGCAATGTATTTTCACCATCTTCGGTAAGAATATCCTTGACAGCTTTGCCAGCAGTTTCGGATATTAATATATCAGTATCGGCAAATTCCCTTTCCATCACATCTGCCAGCGCTTTGCCTATGCTTGTTTTACCGCAGCCAGGCATTCCAATTAACACAATGTTGTATGTATGAAGTTTTATTTTTTTTAAGATAGTATCAATGATATCGTCTGATATGGAGGTGTTAGTGAAAATTTCTGCAGATTTTTTTGCCTGTGCCGCAAGCATATCGAGGCCCCCGGCAGCCGGAATGCCATACTCTTCTGCCTGTAACATCAGTTCTGTGCGTGCAGGATTATAAACCAGGTCAATAACAGCGCGGCATTGTCTGAATATTCCAATGTCAGGTAAGGGCGACTGGCCGTTAGCAGGATATTGACCGACAGGAGTAGTGTTTACAATCAGAACTGCATCACTGTGTTCGTTTAGTTTATCATAGTCAACTGGGCCTTTTCGTGATACTACAACAATATTTCCTGCCTTCATATCACTTAACACAGCATGAACTGTAAGAGAAGAGCCGCCGCTTCCAAGTACCAGCACTTTTTCTCCTGCAGGATTCACACCGGATTTTTTTAACAAGTACATAAATCCGTAATAGTCAGTATTATCACCGTATAAGGAACCGTCCGGATTACGGATGATAGTGTTTACACTGCCTATGGAACGGGCAGTATCAGAGATTTTTTCGCAAAATGGGATAACTGATTTTTTATAGGGGATAGTTACATTCAAACCGTCAAAATCTCCATGCTGTAGAAAATCCTCAAGTTCTTTGGGTGTTTTCTCGAATAAGCTGTATTCATAGCTGCCCAGTTCGGCATGAATCAGGGGAGAAAAACTGTGAGGAAGGCTTTCTCCGAGCAGTCCGAAGCACTGCTTCGGTTCGAAACGCACTATTGTTCCTCCTGTGAGGAATTTATTATGCGCTCCTGTTCAGATCTGCTTAGTTCAAAGATCAGCGAGTACAGAGCAGTAATGTAATCTTCCATTCCTTTATGAACTTTGCCAGAAATTTCTTGTAGTTTCTGTTGTTCTCTGACAGGATCAAATACTGGTAAATTGTTTTCTATCTTGTATAATGCCACCTCTCCGGATATATCCATCCGTTTCTGAAAAAGATCCACAATGGCATCATCAATCTTGTCAATTTTAATTCGTAAGCTTTGTAAATCCATTAGAATATCCTGGTAAGTGCTTCAAGCAAAGCATCGTATAACGCAATGGCAGCGGCGGCTTCCACACATGGGACAGCTCTGGGGACAATGCAGGGGTCATGCCTGCCAGTAACAGCAAGTTTAACATTTTTCCGTTCAGATAAACTGACACTGTCTTGTTCGGATGAAATGGAAGGAGTAGGCTTGAAAGCAACACGAAACAGCAAAGGCATTCCGGAAGTGATTCCGCCAAGGATGCCGCCGTGTCTGTTGCTGATGGTATGAATTGCGTCTCCGTTAACCACAAATGCATCGTTGTTTTCCGAGCCTTTTATCTCTGCGGCACCAAAACCGTTGCCAAACTCCAGTCCTTTTACAGCAGGAATGCCGAAGATAATGGCAGCCAGCCGGTTTTCCATGCCTTCAAACATGGGTTCGCCTATTCCGGCAGGAACGCCTAATGCGGCACATTCAACAATTCCGCCTACAGAATCTCCTTCCTGTCTTGCTTCTTCAATGGCCATTAGCATTCTTTCGCCTGCATCTCTTTCAAGAACAGGAAAGTTAGCGTTGGAAAGTATTCGAAAATCACCACTGCTCATATGGACAGGATCAAAAGGCCGGTCGGCGATTGTGCCAATTTGCGCAATATGTGCCGCAATATTGATCCCTTCACGCCTAAGTAATTGCAAACAAATACCGCCGGCCACGCAGAGCGGAGCGGTTAGCCTGCCGGAAAATGCTCCGCCGCCCCTAATATCATGGGCTTTTCCATATTTTACCCAGCCTGTATAATCAGCGTGAGACGGCCTGGGAACATCTTTTAGATTATCGTAATCAGAGGAGAGTGTGTCAGTATTGCGTATAACAGCAGTGAGAGGAGCGCCGCAGGTAATGCCGTCAACAAGTCCCGAAACAATTTCCGGTATATCATCTTCATTGCGCTGAGAACTGTGCTTGCCTCCAGGTTTTCGTCTTTGTAAAAATTCCTGAAGTTCATCAAAATCAATCGCGAATCCTGCAGGAAGGCCGTCAATGCTTACCCCTATTGCAGGAGAATGGGATTGTCCAAAAATCGATACTTTAATTATTTTTCCGTATGTAGATGACATATATACCTCCTATATATATTTACATTCGCCGCCGAGTTTATGAAAATCATCAAAAAATCCGGGGTAGGATTTCTTTACAGCTTCCGCCCCATGAACTACCACAGGAGTACTGCAAGATGCGCTGAGAATAGCAGCTGTCATGGCGATACGGTGATCCCCAAAAGATTCAATTTCTCCTCCCGCGAGTTTTTCCCTGCCAATGATAACCAGGCTGTCTTCAGTTTCTGTAATATTTGCGCCAAGCGCTGACAGTAACATTGTAACAGTCCGCAGACGATTACTTTCCTTTATTCTCAGCCGCCCGGCATTGCGAATAATAGTTTTTCCTTCTGCCGTGGCAGCAACTGCAGCCAGAACAGGTACAAGGTCGGGTATGTCGGCAGCATCAACTTCAATACCCCGTAATATGCCGGGGATTACCGTCACTGTGTCCATGTCATGCTTTACATGTGCGCCAAAATCTGCCAGCAGCTCAACAATGGCCCTGTCTCCCTGCCTGGAATTAAGGTCAAGACCAGTGCAGGTTACCTGACCTCCTATCGCGCCTGCTGAAAGCCAGAATGCTGCATTAGACCAGTCGCCGCCTGCCTTTGCTTTTACAGGTGAGCTATATTTTTGTCCTCCCGGTATAATAAAAGTCTGTGCATTTTCTTCATAAATAGTCATGCCAAACAAACGAAGCGCTTCCAGAGTCATGTCCACATAAGGACGTGACTCAAGAATATTAGTCAAGGAGATTACGCTTTCGCCTGAGAGTAAAGGCAGTGCCATTAAAAGTCCGCTGACAAACTGGGATGAAACATTTCCAGGCAGGGTATAAGTCCCGCTCTTTAGTTGTCCCTTACAAGTCAACGGAGACTGACCGGCTTCCGACAAAGTACAGCCATGTGAAATCATCTGCTCCTCGAGAGCACCCAGGGGACGCTCAGGAAGTCTCCCTCTCATGTTAAATGCTGCAGGCAGGCCCAATGCACCGCATAGAGGCAGAAGGAAGCGAAGTGTTGCACCGCTTTCGCCGCAGTTAAGATTCAATGGGTAGTGGGGTCTGACCACTCTAGAGTGGTCAGAGGGTTGTAGGTAACTGAGAATTTTTAGAGGCGTTATGTGAAAATTACTGCCATTATGATTAATAGTTGCGCCCAGTGATTCCAGGCAGCAGGCAGTGGCTTCTATGTCTTCTGAAAGCTCAGAGCATTCAACAATAGTTTCTCTGTCTGATAATGCGGCACAGATTAGTAATCTGTGTGCTTCTGATTTGGAGGGAATAGCTTTTACAGTGCCGCCCTGTATGGGTTTATCAATTCTGATGATCATTACTGTTCGTCCAGACCCAGCCGTATCACCGTCTCAACTTCATCAACAGGAATTTCCTTCAATATACATTTACCTGTTTCCAGCGGAAAAATCATCGTCAGGGATTTACCGTCACGTTTTTTATCGGACAGGCAGGCTTGTGCAAGCTCTTCTGATGAGTATGTCGTACTTGACGGTAGCTCGTACAGTGTTAGCATTTTTAAAAGATCCACGAGACAGTCTTCTTTGCACAAACCCATTCGAACGGCAGCACGAGTTATTGTTACCATGCCCACAGCAACCGCATGACCGTGCGGTGTTTTGTATCCGCTTAATAGTTCTATTGCATGTCCTATTGTATGTCCAAAGTTTAGAAGTTTCCTTTTGCCGGTTTCAAATTCATCAGCACTGACAATATCGATCTTGATTTCCACATTACGGGCAATGGCTGTTTTAAGCTGTGTATTGATTGGTGTTTTATATGAATAGAATAATTCTCGATCGGCAATCATCCCGTGTTTGATCATTTCCGCGCAGCCGTCACTGAAAACTTCCGGCAGCAGGGTGGAAAGGGTTTCTGTATCGCATAACACAAGGCTGGGTTGATAAAAAGATCCCGCCAGGTTTTTCCCGGCAGGCAGATTAATTCCGGTTTTTCCGCCCACAGATGAATCCACCGCCGCAAGCAGGGTAGTGGGGATCTGTACAAACCGGATTCCTCTCATGTAACAGGCGGCGGCAAACCCTGCCAAATCTCCGGTAACTCCTCCCCCTAAAGCAATAATGATATCAGAACGGCTGAACTTCTCCTCCGCAAGGAAGTTGAGGATATTCATTAAAGTATCAGCATTTTTGGAACATTCACCATGGGGGAAAACGTATTGTGAAACGCGGTAATCTTCAAGTGCAAGACTGTCAGCCAGAGGTTTTGCATAAAAAGCCGCCACATTGTTGTCGGAAATGATGGCTGTGGCCTGTCCGCCAAGTGTTTTTCGCAGTAAACCCCCCGCTTCTTTCAAAAGACCTGCGCCTATCATAATGTCGTATGATTTTGAAACGTTAACTGTTATTGTTCTCATTGGCTCTTATCCTATCCATCCAGCGCTTGTTTCAGCCGGCTTCCTTCTTCCAGCAGCTCTTTAAGTTTTTCACGATTCCTGGCAGAAAGTGCATCCCTATAATATGTAAGCAAGGTGATAAAATAGTCCAGTTCCCTGACAAGAAAATCACTGTTATCTGTACATAGCTCCGCCCACATATCCGCATTCAGGCGGGCAACCCTTGTGAGATCCTTGTAACTTCCGGCGGAAAAACCCTTATGTTCTCTTGCAGTGGGACTCTTGATATAGGCATTGGAAACAATATGCGCCATTTGAGAGCTGAAGGCGATCATTTCATCATGTTTTTCCGCCGTTGTCACAGTAAGGCGGCCAAAGCCAATGGGTTTTAATATTTCTTCAATACGTCCCAAAAGAGCCGGGTCATCATAGACCGGCGGCACCAAAATCATTGAAGCTCCGCGAAAAAGGTTAGCCCGGCTGTTCTTGAAGCCTGCATTATGACTCCCTGCCATTGGATGTCCGCCCACAAAGGTAAAGCCATGCTCTTTTGCAATCTGAAAACAGTGTTTACAGACGTTACGCTTAACACCGCAGCAGTCGAACACTATTGTGTTATTTGCGATTAATGGAGCTGTTTTTTCAAGATATGCCACAGCATCACCGGGATTAATTGCAAGGAAAATTACATCACACTGACCAATGGTTCTGTTGTCAAGCGCGTCAGCCGCAGCACCGGAAAGCCGTGCAATACCCAGAATGGCGTCGTCTATATCGAAGCCATAAACCGTATGACCTTCTCCGCAGTAGGCTTTTGCCAAAGAGCCGCCTATAAGGCCCATGCCGGCAATTCCTATTGTCATGCGACAACCTCGCGTATTTTTCGTACTTTTTCTGATACATCAGCGAACTGTTCCAGCGTAAGAGACTGCGCGCCGTCGCATAGTGCATTGACAGGATCGTTATGTACCTCGATCATCAAACCGTGCGCACCTGCCGCCGCTGCTGCCAGTGCCATGGGTTTTACCAGACGCGCGGTTCCCGTTGCATGGCTTGGATCGACAAAAACAGGAAGATGGCTAAGCTCACGCAGCATTGGTACCGCAGAAAGATCAAGAGTATTGCGCATATATGTTTCAAAAGTACGTATACCTCTTTCGCATAATATGACATTATGGTTGCCGCCTGCCATTATATACTCTGCGCTCATAAGTAGTTCCTGAAGTGTGTTGGCAAGTCCCCTCTTAAGCATTACAGGTTTTTGGCAGAGGCCAAGAGCTTTTAAAAGTTCAAAGTTCTGCATGTTACGCGCACCTACCTGTATGATGTCTACGTCATCAAACATGGGAAGATGATCCGCATTTATAATCTCTGTGATAATTGGTATACAGGTTAGTTTTTTTACTTCCATCAACAGTTCTATGCCATCAGCGCGGAGACCCTGAAAATCGTAAGGCGAAGTACGTGGCTTGAAGGCTCCTCCCCTTAGTATGGACGCCCCTGATTTAATAACACTTTGTGCAATGGTGAGTATCTGTTCAGGGGACTCCACCGAACAGGGTCCGGCAATGATATGAAAATGAGAACCGCCGATTTTTAATCCCGCGGCTTCAATGATACTGTCATCGGGATGAAATTTGCGGTTAGAGCTCTTGAAAGGCTCAGATATGCGCTTGACAGATTCAACCATATCCAGACTTTCAAGCAGCTCAGTGTCAATTTTACTGGTGTCTCCAATCAATCCAATGATGGTATGAAATTCGCCTCTGGAAAGATGAACTTTAAGCCCTCGCCCCTCCAGCCACGCAGTAAGATTGTCAATCTGCTCTTTTGTAATATCCTGTTTCAGCACCGCAACCATTTTCCACCCCTAAGATTCATGTATGAGACATGTAATTGACTATAGTAGATAACGGTTGCTTTTACTACTGGCAAAAAAAAAGAACCTGACTACTTAATTATTGACACTACCCAGAACCTTCCAGGTAATATTCATAATTAAGTAGTCAGGCGCCTTCCCGAGACGGCTTTGTGATAATTGCAGGGCGGCGGTTATGCCGCCCTAAGCATATTATCGCAGAAGCTGAAGAACAGTTTGACCTCTCTGGTTGGCTTGGGCCAGCATCGCGGTTCCGGCTTGAGTGAGGATCTGGTTTGTGGTGTACTTAACAGTCTCATGAGCCATATTGGTATCGCGGATTCTGGATTCTGCAGCCTGCAGATTTTCAGCACCGATGTCGATGCCGCGGACAGCGTGTTCCAGGCGGTTCTGGTAGGCGCCAAGATCAGCTCTTTGCTTATTAATGATCTTTATCGCCGCATCAAGGGTTCCAATGGCACGATTGGCATCATCCTGGGTGGATATTGTAAGAATTGAACGGTCACCAACATTGCGGATTCCCAAGCCCGCAGCGGTCATGGTGCCGATAAAAACCTGTGTCCGCTGATCCATATTGGCACCAATGTGGAACCACATGGAAGCGGTAACCATGTTTTCACCGGTCATACGGGCAAATCTACCTGTTAGGAGATTCATTCCGTTGAACTGTGCGTGTGAGGCGATGCGATCTACTTCGGCAACTAATGCTGAAACTTCGATCTGGATGTACTGCCTGTCTTCTGCGGTATATATACCGTTGGAAGCCTGCACCGCTAACTCACGGATGCGCTGGATGACGTCCTGGGTTTCCTGGAGATATCCTTCCGTTGTTTGAATGAACGATATACCGTTCGAAGCGTTGGTAGACGCCTGGTTCAAACCACGAATTTGTGATCTCATCTTCTCAGAAACAGCGAGCCCCGATGCATCATCACCTGCGCGGTTGACACGCAATCCGCTTGACAGTTTCTCCATGTTCTTGTCCAGGAATACCTGGGTGACTTTGAGGGACCTGTCGGCAAACATTGCGCTCAAGTTGTGGTTAATTATCATAAAACACTCCTTTGGTATTTTCGGCGTCTGCTGTTCCGTTAACCGCAATACGCCGCGGCATCCATGCCGTGAGTAAAGTGACATTGCTGACGCAATGACACTTTACTCTTGAAGTTTTCCCTTTGGGAAAACTTCATAATATTTATTTGTGCCTTCGAACCCTCGACCCACCCGTTCCCGGAAGGGTGAGGGGAAATTCCGGTTTTTACTCCGGTTTTTCTCCGGATCGAGACGTGGAAACCCAACGGGCACACAGACTCTGATCCAATACTGTTTCTAGTATCGGTTTTTGAGAAAAATGCTTTAGGGGTATTTAGCTGGCATTTTACCTCCATTATGAGAAAAGCCCTTCGTTACAGAAAGATATGGCTTTATTAATAGTTTGAAAAGGAGAGAAAAATTGACACACTTATGTTTTGACCTTATTATTAACTATATATGGTAGGAAAATGACAAAGATGGAATTGCTTTTGGGAGACATCACAAAGCTTAATGTGGATGCTATTGTTAATGCTGCCAAATCGAGCTTGATGGGCGGCGGTGGAGTCGATGGAGCTATACACAGCGCCGCAGGTCCGCAGTTGCTGGATGAGTGCAGGAAAATAGCAGAGCAGCGTCAGAATATTTCCGATGGCCCCTGCCCTGCTGGTGATGCGGTGATGACTGCTGGTTACAAGCTCCCTTGCAGGTATATTATCCACACCGTGGGGCCGATTTGGCAGGGGGGAGGACAGGGCGAGGCTGAGATACTGGCTTCCTGTTACCATAAGAGCCTTTTGCTTGCCGCTTCCGCTGGCCTTGGGAGTATCGCCTTTCCCAACATAAGCACCGGCGTTTATGGCTATCCCAAAGACAAAGCCGCTGTTGTGGCTGTAGAAACTGTCCAAAAAACACTTAATGAAACACGGAGCATTGAACGGGTAGTGTTTGTCTGTTTTGATAAAGAGAATTTCTTGCTTTATCAAAGCCTTTTAACACCACCTCTGGATTATTCATAAATTCGTCAAGTAATTTTTGCAAAGAAGCATCTTATATTCTCGTTCCAGCCATAGCTAGCCTGTGTTCGCATGCCTAGTTTTGCAACTTCATTGAGTGTCATTTGAGCTAAATATTCAGCCGAGTTACTTGGAAGTTTGATATTATGTGATAGTTTTATTCTATAAACATTGGATTTTTTTTTGGTAATAACTCTTAAAATTTCTTTTAATTGTTCAATATTCTTTACATATAATCCGTTTTTTGTATAATATGAAAAATCACTGTTTGGACAATTTGGTACTACGGCTCTATTCCACCTATGGTCACTGCCTATTTCTTCATCAGTCAGTGCAAAATAAGAATAAGAAAATTCATTAAATTCTTTATAATTTAATGCATCCCATGTAATATCCATGTGGTAATATTTATTTTGTACTTTTATGATATTCCAGGCGTGGTCTGTTAGTGCCATTGATGTATATGCTGAATGCCCTGTTACAAGCGTACATTCAAAGCCCAGCTTTTGAGCTAGCAATGAAAAGGCTGAAGAAAAACCATCACAAACCGCTAACTTGTTTATTAGTGCACCATATGCATTATGGGAAGCAGGGTTATTGCTTACCTTTTTCATATTAGCCTGTAGTTCATCTTTATCATACTGAATATTTTTTTGTAAAATTTCATACAGGTTTATTAACAAAAAATAATCATCATTTAATGTAGATCTAGACCTTACTAACGAAGCAATTTTATTTGCTGTTGTATCCAGTGATAAATTCATCTTTTCTGCCTGAGTCTTTGGGTGTACTCCTGTCAAAATGATTCGTTTTCCAAGGATAGATTCTTCTGTTTCCATCTTCGTTTTATCGAAGTATACTATAAATGGATTATCGTCAAGAACTACCTGTAGTACCCTCATCAAGTCCACACCACGGTTTATCTGAGAGCAATTGATAGAAGCAGCCATTTTAGAAAATGCATTGAGCATGACTCTATATGCCTGTTGTTCTGGATGTGATAAATAATAAAATCCTATACCTTTAATTAAATTCATATAATTTTTCCTTAGGAATAGGGTCTATACCGTTATCTGTGATACAAAATAATTATCAGTGGACATTTTAACATGTTTTAGTTTATTGGTCAATACGCAGTAACTTGAACGATTATTAAATTAACAATATAACAACCAAAATCGGAAGGCTTATCATAGAACCGGGGTTTGTTACTATTTTAGAAAAACTCATTGTTGAAAAAATAACAAAACGGTATAATATTCAGAGAAAGTAGATTTAAATACATCCATCCTTGTATTTTAGCCAAACCTAGTTAGTAGATTATGTTGTATTAACGTATATGATACTAGCTAAGCAGCTAATTTTTGAGTTAGTGGTGTGTCTGACCAAATTATACAGTCCTGTGTGTTTTCTGCTCTTACGACACAGTTGCTTACCAAAAAGGGAGCTCCATCTTCTGTCGAAAGGTTTATAACCTCAATACCAGAACTATACCAATGTCTACTTTTTGTTTTAACTGTAATGATCTTATTATCAACACTAACCATACAATCACCAACTTCTACATCATACGCCACTTTCCATTTTGGTATATTTATACCGTTTTTACATTCTAAGACCATAATAGGATGAGTTGATGAAACTCGCATAGAGTTGTTAAAACAAAAAATATCATTTACAATATACTTATGGATTTCTTTTACAGCAGTATATTGTATTTTTTTATGTTCAACATCCCAAGAACTAATTTTATTTCCTATTTTAAGTGAGCCAATAGGAGTATACCCGTCAGAACAAGTATGCACGAGTTCATTTTCAGGAAAACAACCAGACATATATATTTTTTGTACTCCCGGGTTATTTTCGTACGAGGTCATATATATTTTCATCACTCCCGGGTTATTTTCATACGTAGTAGTATATACAGCCATTACGCCCGGGTTATTTGGATAATTACTTATCCATGTAGTAACTACACCTGGATTATATTCGTAGTCACTCCTAAAGACTGGCGTTCCATAGTTTGACATAAAAGCCTCCTTCAATAATTAAAGCGTTTTAAGTTATTAAAGACATTATTAGCTATTTTTTATAGCATCAAGTTCTTTTATAACTTTTTTTTGAAGATCACTAAGTGATTTTACTGCATAGTTATAGTCTTCAAAATCTTCAAAGCCATCCTTATCCAATTGAAATTGCATTATAGCTTCAAAATCGGAAATAGTATGTTCAATATCGCCTAAATTCTCATAATACTTGCCACGTAAATATAATTGTGAAAAACTATTTCTATCTTGCTGAAGAAATCTATCACAAGTCCATATGGCTTGGTTATAATTTTCTAATTTTTTATCATCATGACCCAGTTTTTCATATACATCACCACGCATGGCATAATACTCTGCGCCATAAGGAGCTGCTTCAATTGTTTTATCAAAATAAAAGACAGCTTCACTATAATTTTCAACCGCTTGTTTTCTGTCTCCTTTTTTATCATAAACATCACCACGTAAATCGTATGCTTTTGCAATATTACACAAATCACTGCCAGTTGATGCATCAGCCCCATAAGCATTTTCTTGTATTTTTACACTTTTTTTCCCTAAATTAATTACCCTGGTATAATCCGTTATTGCCAGATCAAAATTAGCAGTTACATTGCATAAATTACCTCGTTCCATGTAATTTGTGTAATATGGATCTTTATTTAATTCGAAAAACTTATTAAAATCTGTAATTGCTTGTTCATAATTACCATTTCTTTCATGTTCTTTTGCACTATTGTAATAGGCTCGAGATTTTTCCTCGTTTTTCTCAGCAACATTTCTTAATACTCCCCTAACAATTAAAATAACCACAACAGCAACCACTATAATTACAAAAACAGACATAATGTCACTCCTTTATCTTAAGTAAACCTCAAGATTCGCATTTTAAAAGTTATATCATATTTTTACTAATTTGTCAACTAATTTTTACAATAATTATGCAATTTTAGCGAAAAATGGAGTACAGGTTAAGTACCATAAGATTCACCAGAGTTTGTAGCCATCAAATTAACCCATAGCCCATCTACAAACTGTTTCCAGTAATAACATATAGAAAATTATATTATGTAAAGCTTTTTCAGTATTATCATTTTTAAAGTAGTCTTTAAATCTATTATTGCCTGTTGTTTATATATATCGATTTCAATTTTTTCCATACCAGATTATCAGAAGCTGCAAGTTTTATACTATTTCCTAATTCAATTGTCATGATAAGTAAATTGATCTCATTTCTATAATCACTTCCTCCATAATCCATAAAAAGGGCTTTTGTAAGTTTACTATCATGAAGAATATTTTTGCCTAAATCGTTAATAATTATTTCAGACAATTGAATAAATTTCTTTTCCACACGTACATATTATCATAAATCGACTATATCGTCAATAATAATTCCACTATGTATGTATATTAGCTTGACTTGGTCTTCGAAAAAATCTTAAAATTAAGCTATATTGGAGATGTGTAATGGAGCAGGGATTTATTGATATCTTGAATAAAATAATTATCGAACAGGGGAAAGATGTCTTGTTAAATACATCAAAATGTAAAGCTTTTTTAGCAGACTATACTATGAATGAGTATAAAAAAGAATGCCGTCTATTTTTACTAGCATTTGAAGCTGGTGTACATAAGGCAATTGAAACTACAAATGATTTAACGCTATGTAAAAAACAACAAATTAAAAATTTACACGAGAACTACAGTTTGTCAGAGAAAGCGGCAGCGGATATAGTGGATACATTGGTGTTTGTTTTAAGAGGAGATGTATCAAAATCAATTACAATGGCTTTGCCTCTATCAGATGTAAACAAGATAAAACAGCCAATAATACAAATGTCAAAATCCATGCCAAAAAAAGGAAGTATAATTTTCTTCGGAGGATATGACTGGCTAGTTCTGGAAGTACAAAATGACAAAGCATTGATACTTAGTGAAAGAATAATAGAATTTAGAGCTTACAATAAAAAACTTACGAATGTAAAATGGGAAACCTGCACTCTACGCAGTTATCTGAATGCTGAGTTTTATAATAGGTTCACACATCATGATAGATCGCAGATATTAGAAACAAACGTAATATATAGTAACAAAAACATGAGGTATGGACATATCGGTAATCCGACTAAAGACATGATATTTTTGTTAAGTATTGAGGAAGCAGTTAAATACTTCGGCGATAGTGGTCAGTTAAAAAAGGGGCCAATAGCTGTTTGGCATCTAAATGACCAATATAACAGTGAGCGTATAGCAAACGATGTTAATGGTAAGCCTTCGAGATGGTGGCTTCGGTCGCCGCCGAGCTATGGTACTTCTATTATTGACTTTGTCGCCTATGTCGGCAGTTCTGGCAGTCTCAACATCGATCTTCAAAATATATTTGTGGAAAATTTTGGTGTTCGCCCTGCTTTTTGGCTGAGTTTATAATCTAAATTTCTATTCTTTTTACCACTAACTTACTACATTATGCTTATATTGCTCCACCTTTTCTTCATGAACAAGAGTTTTTTAGAATGACTTTTTTACCGACTATGTTTTTAAACTTGCGTTTCTTTAATTATCGATTTAGCCTATTCCTGTTTTTCAAGTCGATAACGGGTCTGATATATCGACGGCTTTAGAGGTGTTTAACTTGATTAAAAATCCTTTAAATCTTAGAATAATCTTGGCTCGGGGGTTTGCCATGGAACAGGGTTTTGTTGGTATTCTGGAAAAACTAATTGCTGAACGAGGAAAGGAATCCTTGCTGAATAGATCAAATTTCAAAGCTATTTTAGCAGACTATACAAGGAATGAGTATAAGAAAGAAAGTCGTTTTTTATTACAGGCTCTTGAAGCCGGAGTTCATAAGGCAATTAACGCTTCAAAAGAGCTTCGGTTATGCAAGAAGCAGCAAATTAGGCTGTTACATGAAGACTATGGGTTATCTGAGAATTTAGCGGTAGATGTAGTTGACACGCTGGCATTGGTATTAAGGGGAGATACATCTGTAGCAGAAGCATCAAACATAGGTATAAAAAGCAGTCAGCCTGGTATAATTTCGCAGGCGGTTACAGGAAATACATCCACAGCTAAGCGCTCTTTGAATATCAAGGACATGATACATATTCCCGGCGGTAGTTTCGAGATGGGCAGGGAACTTGGTAGTCATACCGCTGGTGACGTAACCCCGGTACACAAGGTAACGCTTAGCAGTTTCTACATTGGTATGTGTCCTGTAACCCAGGAGCAGTATCAGGCGGTGATGGGAAGCAACCCTAGTCATTTCTCATCAGACCCTGCATCAGGGGAGATTCAGAGGAGGCGACCTGTTGAGATGGTGAGCTGGTATGACGCGATAGTGTTCTGCAACCGTTTGAGTGTAATAGAGAGCCTTAGCCCTGCGTACCAGATAAATGGAAGCACCAACCCCACGAGTTGGGGAGCAGCGCCTGCTTCTACTTTGGGATGGGCAGATCCAATAACAGCGATATGGAATACAGTACAAATCGTGTCAGGTTCTACCGGCTATCGTTTGCCTACAGAAGCGCAGTGGGAATACGCTGCTAAGGGAGGAAACGGTTCGCCTTGTAATTTCACATATTCGGGGAGTAATGATCCTGACGCTGTAGCTTGGTATAGTGATAATAGTAATGAAATAACACATGAGGTGGGACTTAAATGTTCCAACGGTCTTGGCCTGTGTGACATGAGCGGGAACGTGTACGAGCGGTGCTGGGATTGGTCGGGTGGATATTCTAGTGTCGAGCAGACCGATCCCCTTGGTGCCTCTTCTGGGTCTCTCCGTGTGCTACGTGGCGGAGGCTGGTGCAACAACGCCCAGTTCTTGCGTTCTGCGTTCCGAGACTCTTTCTACCCGTGGTACCGGAGTGACAACATTGGCTTTCGTCTAGTTCGCCTGTAGTCAGGTTAGTAGCGGATATGCCTTGTGGAAATCGTACTGGATAAATTATGGTGTTGATGATAAATTTATTAAACTCTTAAATACTCTAAACAGGAGCTTTGACTTGGAACGGGGTTTTGTTGATATTCTGGAAAAATTAATTGCTAAACAGGGCAAGGAAGTCTTGCTCAATATATCAAATTTCAAAGCTATTTTAGCGGACTATAGAAGGAATGATTACAAAAAAGAAAGCCGTTTTTTGCTACTGGCTCTTGAAGCCGGAGTGCATAAGGCAATTAACGCTTCAAATGATCTTCCCCTATGTAAAAAACAGCAGATTAGGCTGTTACATGAAGATTATGGCTTAACAGAAGAAATAGCTGTGTATGTTGTGGATTTAC